>Ga0208695_1000004_pt1:205000-454480 | contig 454480 bp, 382 predicted proteins | sample AD_UKC111_MetaG_FD_184449 | JGI IMG/M metagenome (GOLD analysis project Ga0208695, IMG submission 184449) | Active sludge microbial communities of municipal wastewater-treating anaerobic digesters from Hong Kong - AD_UKC111_MetaG (SPAdes)... | ecosystem: Engineered > Bioreactor >...
CGAATGGGGAAACCCGGCGGGGGTAATGCCCCGTCATCCCGCAAGGGAGGCGAACGCGGGGAATTGAAACATCTAAGTACCCGTAGGAAAAGAAAGCGAATGCGATTCCCTTAGTAGCGGCGAGCGAAACGGGAACAGCCTAAACCGGTCTGCATGCAGACTGGGGTTGTAGGACCTCAACAAAGCTATCCGTAGATGTAGTTGAACTGTCTGGAAAGTCAGGCCATAGAAGGTGATAGCCCTGTAAGCGAAACGTCGAAAGAAGCGAGAGGTATCCTGAGTACCACGGAGCAAGTGGAATTCTGTGGGAATCTGCCCGGACCACCGGGTAAGGCTAAATACTACTTGGTGACCGATAGTGAACCAGTACCGTGAGGGAAAGGTGAAAAGAACCCTTCAGAAGGGAGTGAAATAGAACCTGAAACCGTGTGCTTACAAACGGTGGGAGCAAATCGTCGCAAGACGAGGAGTGACCGCGTGCCTTTTGCTTAATGAACCAACGAGTTGCTCGTTACGTGCAAGGCTAAGTGTCTCCGTAGACACGGAGCCGTAGCGAAAGCGAGTCTGAATAGGGCGACTGAGTACGTAGCGGCAGACGCGAAACCGGGTGATCTATTCATGGCCAGGATGAAGCGTGGGTAACACCACGTGGAGGTCCGAACCGGTGTGGGTTGAAAACCGCTCGGATGAGCTGTGAATAGGGGTGAAAGGCCAATCAAACTCGGTTATAGCTCGTACTCCCCGAAATGTATTTAGGTACAGCCTTGCGTTAGTGTCCAGGAGGTAGGGCTCTGATAGGGCTAGGGCCGTTACCACGGTACCGACCCCTGATAAACTACAAATGCCTGAGACATGGTGCGCAGGAGTGAGGCAGTGGGGGATAAGCTTCATTGCCGAGAGGGGAACAACCCAGACTATCGACTAAGGTCCCCAAGTAAATGCTAATAGATAAAGGAGGTTCAGTTGCATAGACAGCCAGGATGTTGGCTTAGAAGCAGCCATTCATTTAAAGAGTGCGTAATAGCTCACTGGTCGAGCGACTGAGCGCCGACAATACTCGGGACTAAGCATTTCACCGAAGTCATAGGATGCTGCAATGCATCGGTAGGGGAGCATTCTGTAGCGCGTCGAAGGTGCATCGTGAGGTGTGCTGGAGCATACAGAAGAGCAAATGTTGGTATAAGTAACGATAACGGAAGTGAGAATCTTCCGCGCCGAAAGTCTAAGGTTTCCTTGAGCTCTGTTCGTCATCTCAGGGTTAGTCGGCCCCTAAGGCGAGACCGAAAGGTGTAGTCGATGGGAATCAGGCAACTAATAATATTCCTGAACCACCGAAAACTTTAAACACAGGGACGCAGGAGCACAGGCTATGAGAGTTAATGGCTATCTCTTATAGCTGTAGCACACTGCCGAGAAAAGCTGTGTGTATAGTTTAGGTGACCGTACCGGAAACCGACACAGGTAGACAGGTTGAGTATACTCAGGCGCGCGAGTGAGTCGCTGTTAAGGAACTCGGCAAATTGACCCCGTAACTTCGGGATAAGGGGTGCCACGGCAACGTGGCCGCAGAGAAATGGCCCAGGCGACTGTTTAACAAAAACACATCTCTCTGCTAACTCGTGAAGAGGAAGTATAGGGAGTGACACCTGCCCGGTGCTGGAAGGTTAAAGGGAGGGGTCAGCCGCAAGGCGAAGCTCCGAACTGAAGCCCCAGTAAACGGCGGCCGTAACTATAACGGTCCTAAGGTAGCGAAATTCCTTGTCGGGTAAGTTCCGACCTGCACGAATGGTGTAACGATCTGGGCACTGTCTCAACAGCGAGCTCGGTGAACTTGTGGTACCGGTGAAGACGCCGGTTACCCGCACTGGGACGGAAAGACCCCATGCACCTTTACTGCAACTTATTATTGGGTCTGATTGCATCATGCGTAGGATAGGTGGGAGACTGTGAAGCGGAGCTTGTGGGCTTCGTGGAGTCACCGGTGAAATACCACCCTTGATGCAGTTGGATTCTAACCTGGCAGAGTGGATCTGCAGGGACAGTGGTAGGTGGGCAGTTTGACTGGGGCGGTCGCCTCCCAAAAAGTAACGGAGGCTTACAAAGGTCACCTCAGCACGGTCGGTAATCGTGCGTAGAGTGCAAAGGCATAAGGTGGCTTTACTGTGAGACCGACAGGTCGAGCAGTTGCGAAAGCAGGTCTTAGTGATCCGGCGGTTCTGTGTGGAAGGGCCGTCGCTCAAAGGATAAAAGGTACGCTGGGGATAACAGGCTGATCTTGCCCAAGAGTTCACATCGACGGCAAGGTTTGGCACCTCGATGTCGGCTCATCGCATCCTGGGGCTGGAGAAGGTCCCAAGGGTTTGGCTGTTCGCCAATTAAAGCGGTACGTGAGCTGGGTTCAGAACGTCGTGAGACAGTTCGGTCCCTATCCAGTGTGGGCGCAAGATACTTGAGGGGACCCGCTCTTAGTACGAGAGGACCGGAGCGCCCGGACCGACGGTGCATCTGTTGTCATGCCAATGGCACAGCAGAGTAGCCATGTCCGGAAAGGATAAGTGCTGAAAGCATCTCAAGCACGAAACCTACCCCAAGATTAGGTATCTCTTAAGGACCCAGGTAGACGACCTGGTTGATAGGCTTCAGGTGTAAGCGTAGTAATACGTTCAGCCAAGAAGTACTAATAGTCCGTCGACTTACCTCTCTCGTGTGTTGTTATACTTGCACTCCAATTGCTCTCTCCTCTTACACAATAGCTCTTTTCGCTTGGTGACCATAGCGTAGGGGAAACACCTCTTCCCATTCCGAACAGAGAAGTTAAGCCCTAACGCGCCGATGATACTGCTACGGTGGGAAAGTAGGTTGTCGCCAAGCTCAATCGTAATGAAAACCCGCAATCAATCAGGTTGCGGGTTTTTTTTTACTTATTTTTATATTCTAAAACAAAATTTATAGTATTTCGTGTTCTATACTAATAAAATGATAAAAATTATGTCGCAAGATATTAAAATATCCTTCTCTAAAGAACTGATTTCTGATGATGCAATTAATGAAATTGCCTCGTCGATAGACGTTTCCGACGATGCTCTGAAATTTGCGTTTTTCAGTTCGAACTACAACAAATCACGTATGCAGAACGCCTTGGCTAAATCGCTCGGGCAGAACGTTATGGCTTGCTCCACTGCTGGTGAAATTTCGCCACGCGGAATTACTAAATACACTACTGTTGCCGCTTCCATTAGTAGCAAAATTGCCAAATTTAAAAAATATGAAATAAATGATTTAATCAAATTTAATATTAACGATGCATTTGATATTCGTCGCGATTTCGAAAACGAGTTCAATTTTAATATAAACGATGCTGATAAGTACGTCGGAATATTGCTGATCGACGGCAAATCTATGCTCGAAGATAAAATTATTGCTTTGCTTTACAAAGTGTTTATGCCAATAAAAATCGTTGGAGGCTCTGCCGGAGACGATTTGCATTTTGTTCAAACGAATGTTTATAACGATAATGAACTTAGATCTAATGCAGCTTCGTTTGTAGTGCTTCGTTGCGAAACTCCTTTCCGCGTTTTTAAAACACAGTTTTTCAAACCGATGAGCGATAAAATAGTTATCACAGATGCAAGTCCCCGCAAAAGAATTGTATATGAAATTAACGGCGAACGAGCTGCTGTTGAATATGCAAGTATTCTAAATGTCCCTGTCGAAGATTTGAATGCTTATACATTTGCCAAGCATCCAATGGTCTTGCAAATAGGAAATAATCTTTATGTTCGCTCATTCGAAAAAATGAACCCCGACTATAGCCTTTCAGTATTGATCGCAATTGATGTCGGGCTTGTCCTGAGAGTTGCCGAACCTACGGATATTGTGCAGGACTACAATAATTTGTTTGAAAATTTGAAAAAAGAGCTTGGCGAAAATTACTTTTTCATTGCTTTTGACTGCGTTCACCGTCGCTACCTAACCGAACAGGATGGATTGTTCGATCAGGTTAATAATATTTTCAAACTGCAAAATGTGATTGGCTTTAACACCTACGGCGAACAATTTATGGGTATGCACACAAACCAAACGCTCACCGGTATTGCCTTCGCTATGTAAGCTCAGTTTTAAAACTTAATTATTTGGATTGAACGAGATAATTATCTATTTATGTGTTCGGAAAACACATAAATAGGTGATATTATGGCTATTGAAAAATTAAAAGGTGAACCTAAAAGAGCGTTCGAGCAGTTTCAGAAATATCTGACATTGCCCAGACCTCGAAAAATCGAGTTGCTTGCTTCGGACGAAAAACAATTTCAAGAGATATGCCGTTACTACGAAAAATGGGATTGGGAGAAACGAGCCCGTTTGTTTGATGATTTTGCTCTTAAAAAAGATGTTTCTGATGAAGAAATCACAATCGCAGAGCTAAATAAGAAATTATCGAATGAGCTGAAAAATTTTTCCTGGATTTTTGCCGATGCTATAAAATTAATGAGTAAGAATTTATCCGATGTTGTTAGCGGAAGTAACGAAATTGATATTGACGCTTTTTCTAAACAAGTATCATTAATTTTGAAAAACTTACAGGATTTTTTAAAAATCAAAGAATTTTTGCAGGAAACTCAGGATGAAGAATTAAATTTTGCAGATAGTGTGTTTGAACAGAAGAAAGTGCAAGATGCTCTATTTGACTTGAAGAACCTAATATTGGAGGAAGTTGAGAAGAAAGGTGTTGAAAACTTTCAATTATAATTTTTGATTATTAGAAAAGAAAAAATTAGATTTAGAATACTAAATAAACTCATTAACAATATTTTGGTGATAAAATGTCCGAGCAAAAGAATCAGCACCAAGGCTATTTGCTGTTGGGAGTTGCACTTGCTATTGGAATAATTGTTTCATCGTTTATCCTGTCGCAGGCAATAAAATCGAGGAACTACAATTCAATATCTGTGAAAGGGCTGGCAGAGAAAAACATTGTATCAAATATCGCCGTGTGGGAGCCGCAAGTGCAAGTTTGGTCGGCAAATTTGAGCGAAGCATATTCGAAAATCAAGCAAGATGCCGACAGATTTTACAATTTTTTGCTTTCGAAGGGCATTCCAAAAGACGAAATAACACTTGTGAGCTTAGAAAACACTGTTACATACGAAAAGCAGGGTTATGAAGATAATGTTGCCCGCAAAACAGGCTACCTGCTAATTCAAAAGTTCCGGATTGAATCAAAAGATGTGCAAAGAATATCCCGTATTTCTCAGGAAGCTTCTGAAATATTAAGCGCCGGAGTAGAACTGATTTCCCAGCCACCGGATTATTACTATAACGGATTGGAAAATGAGAAAATTGCACTATTAGGTCTTGCTACAAAAGATGCATTTCGCCGTGCCGAGGAACTTGCAAAAGTTGCCGAGACAAAAGTTTCTGGACTTAAATCAGCAACACAAGGAATTTTTCAGGTTACCGGCAAGCATTCAATGGAAGTGTCCGACTGGGGCATTTTTGATACGAAATCGATAGAGAAGACAATTAAATGCGTAGTTAGCGTAGAATTTTATACAAAGTAATATAGATTTGTTTATATAATTTTTGGTTTTACAATGAAGTTTACACGAATTTTTACTCGTGGGGGAGTAAATCCCTACGAGATGTTCAACTATACGCTTCGAAAGTCCATCCTACGCAATCCAGATGGTTCGGTGGTTTTCGAAATGGATAATGTTGAGGTTCCTACTCATTGGTCTCAACTTGCAACAGACATATTAGCTCAAAAATATTTCCGGAAAACCGGGGTTCCACAATACAACAGCGATGGAAGTCCAATTTTAGACGAACACGGCAATCAGGTGCTTGGCAGCGAAAACTCTGTCAAGCAAGTGGTGCATCGTTTGGCAGCAACCTGGAAGCACTGGGGCGAGCAGTATAAATATTTCGATTCTCCCGAAGATGCAAATATTTTTTACGACGAATTAGTTTATATGTTGCTCAATCAAATGTGTGCTCCGAACTCTCCGCAATGGTTCAACACCGGGCTTGCTTATGCCTATGGGATAAAGGGAACACCTCAGGGACACTATTATGTGGACCCCGACACAGGAGAAATCACAAAGTCGCAGGATGCCTACACCCGCCCGCAGCCTCACGCTTGCTTTATCCAATCAGTTGAAGACGATTTGCTAAACGAAGGTGGAATATTCGACCTTGCTATGCGTGAAGCAAGAATTTTCAAATTTGGTAGCGGCACTGGCACTAATTTTTCATCGCTTCGCGGAGAACGCGAGCAACTATCCGGCGGTGGTTATTCCTCGGGACTAATGAGTTTTCTGAAAATATTCGACCGTGCAGCCGGGGCAATCAAATCAGGGGGCACTACACGGCGCGCAGCTAAAATGGTAATTGTAGATATTGACCACCCGGATATAGAAGAATTTATTGATTGGAAAGCCCGCGAGGAAGAAAAAGTTGCGGCTCTTGTGGCTGGCTCGCGTATAGCCAATGTGTTTCTGAATGCAATCCTAGAAGAGGCTGTTCATAATGGAACAGATATTAACAAGAACAAGGCTTTGCGTGTGCTTGTTCAGAAAGCAGTAAACCGCGGAATTCCTCTCAATCATATTAACCGTGTTCTGGAACTTGTCGATCAAGGTTTTACCTCGCTCGAATTTCCTGTGATGGACACTCACTACGAAGGCGAAGCCTATATTACGGTTAGCGGACAAAACTCCAACAATAGCGTTCGCGTTACAAACGAGTTTATGCGGGCAGTAGAAAATGATGAAATGTGGGAACTCAAATGGCGAACCACAAAAACAGTGAAAAAAACAGTTCGCGCACGCGATTTATGGAATAGAATTAATTTGGCGGCTTGGAAATCTGCCGATCCGGGCTTGCAATTCGACACAACAATTAATGAATGGCACACTTGCCCCGCCTCTGGAAGAATTAATGCTTCGAACCCTTGCAGTGAATATATGTTTTTGGATGATACAGCCTGCAATCTTGCAAGTTTGAACTTACTTAAATTTTATGATGAGAACGAACATATTTTCAAAGTTGATGAATTCAGGCACGCGGTAAGAATCTGGACGGTTGTTCTGGAAATATCTGTTCTTATGGCACAATTTCCATCACGTCGGATTGCTAAACTGAGCTACGATTTTCGCACATTGGGCTTGGGATATGCAAATCTTGGTGCGTTGCTGATGGTGCACGGCATACCATACGATTCGCCGGAAGCACTTGCCTGGACCGGTGCAATTTCTGCTATTATGACCGGCGAGGCTTATGCAACATCAGCCGAAATGGCTGGCGAGCTTGGTGCGTTTCCTGCATTCGAAGCTAACCGCGAAGATATGCTACGCGTGATACGCAATCATCGCCGTGCCGCATATAATGCAATGTCGGCAGAATATGAAAATCTAACTATAAAACCGATGGGAATAAATCCTCGCTATTGCCCTGAATATTTGCTGAATACAGCTCGCGAAGTGTGGGATATTGCTTTGCAAAGAGGCGAAAATCACGGCTATCGCAATGCTCAGGTTTCCGTAATTGCTCCGACCGGCACAATCGGGTTGCTGATGGATTGCGACACTACCGGCATTGAACCCGATTTCGCAGTTGTCAAATACAAGAAACTTGCTGGCGGTGGCTACTTCAAAATCATCAACCAATCTATCAGAAAGGCTCTTACCAAGCTTGGATACAGCAAAAAGCAAATTGACGAAATCGAAAAATACACAATCGGTCACGGCACACTTTCCGGTTGCCCGCATATTAACAAGCAATCTCTCAAAGCAAAGGGATTTACTCAGGAAAAAATTGACGTAATAGAAAAAGAATTATCTAATGTATTCGATATTCGTTTTGCTTTCAATAAATGGACGCTTGGCGAAGATTTCTTGCTGAAACTTGGAATTTCGCAAGAGGAACTCGACGCTCCGAACTTTGATTTGCTCAGGCGATTGGGTTACAAAGAAGAAGAAATCGAACAGGCAAACGATTATGTGTGTGGAACAATGATGATAGAAGGTGCTCCACATCTGAAGGAAGAAGATTTGCCAATATTCGATACGGCAAACAAATGTGGCAAGCGCGGACAACGCTTCATCAGTCCGATGGCACATATAAGGATTATGGCAGCTGCTCAGCCGTTTATATCGGGAGCTATTTCGAAGACTGTGAATTTGCCTTCCAATTCAACAGTTGCCGATATTGGCGATATTTACCTGACTTCGTGGAAGTATATGCTGAAAGCAATAGCACTATACCGCGACGGTTCGAAACTTTCGCAGCCGCTCAATTCTGCTAATTTTGCCAACATCGACGAAGTGGTTACTCTTGGCGACGAAAATACATTGGACGAAACTAAAGGACCTCGCGAAGTGCAGGAGATAATTGCCGATAGAATTCATTACAAGCTGGTTCGCCATAAACTACCGAAAAAACGTCGCGGGCATATTCGCGAAGCTCTTATCGGTGGACACAAAGTGTTCCTACGCACCGGTGAATACGAAGACGGTTCGCTTGGCGAAATCTTTATCGATATGTACAAAGAAGGTGCTTCGTTCCGAGCATTGATGAACAGCTTTGCTATTCTTACATCGAAAGCCTTGCAATATGGCGTTCCGCTCGAAGATCTTGTTGATACTTTCACTTTCACTCGTTTCGAGCCGTCGGGTACGGTGGAAGGGCACGAAGCGATAAAATTTGCTACTTCGGTTCTGGATTTTGTTTTCCGGTCGCTGGGTTATGATTACCTCAATCGCACAGACTTTGTTCACGTTAAAGCAGTAGATGAAGTGCCCGGCAACGGCAACGGAAAGAACGGTAACGGACATAAAACAGACGAACCGAATCGTGAAGAGAACCAAGATAATTCAGGCGAGGCAAACGATTCAGCTTCCTACGACGAGCCAATAAGCAATATTAAGATAAGCGAAGATGGTGAACTTGTTCCCGAGGAAGCTATTGCAAATCCGAAAGCAAACGGGACGGCAACAGCAAACGCATTGAAAACATCTGCCGAAGCACGTTCTATGGGATATACCGGCGAATATTGCGTCAATTGCGGTTCAATGAAGGTGAAGCGAAACGGAAGCTGCACCGTTTGCGAAGATTGTGGCTCGACAAGCGGTTGCTCTTAATTGAAATATAAATTAAACTAAAAGAGGCTGCTGTGATTTGCTCGGCAGCCTCTTTTTTTTGAAAAATTCGTTAATAAGTTTTATCAGCAGAGCAAACAATAATTGCCTATTTATCAACGACCTGACCGTTTGGGAGCACCATCGGGTAGTCCGGAAGGATTTGCCCTTTTTCAATTTTCTTCAACTTGTTTTTGATGAGCACGCGGCGAAGCGGAGCAATTCGTTCGAAAAACAGGATACCTTGCAGGTGGTCGAATTCGTGCTGAAACACACGGGCAAGAAATCCACTGAAAGTAGTCCGATATTCTTTCATATTCACGTCATTATACTGAACTTCGATTTCGAGAGGGCGTTCTACATCTTCCCAAAGGTCTGGAACGCTAAGGCAACCTTCTGTTAGAACATCGGTTTCGTCCGAGAAAGCGATTATTTTAGGATTAATTACAACAATTGGATTAGGTTTCTCTTCTTTGTTTAAATTGGTATCAATGACGAAAATAGATTTTGTTTCGCCGATCTGGTTTGCAGCAAGCCCAACACCATTGCCGGTGTTGATCATAGTATCGATCAGATTATCTGCAATTTTTTTTATTTCGTCGTTGAAATCTGTTACATCCTGCGTTTTTTGTTTCATCACAGGATGGAAGCAATTATATACCGGGACAACCGCCATTATTCACCATAATTAAATATTTAAAAACGATAAAAAATTGTTTATATTGCTATTATTTGGATAATCGTAGTTTTAATAATATTTGGAGGAATTGATGAAAAGATTAAGTCTTATATCAATGATTTTGTTGCTGGTGGCTACGGCATTTACTTCTGCCGAAGTGAACCGCAAGGAAATTGGCAATCTGGTGATAGAGAATATTCCCGAAATTCCTGCAAGTTTGCAGGAGCGGTTAGAGCAATACCAAAATGTGCGTTCAGCTGGATTTGCTGGCTGGGCAAACGACAGCAAGGGTGTTTATATTCTCACTCGCTTTTCGGAAACTGCACAGGTGCACTTTGTAGGGCAACCCGGCGGAGCTCGCCGCCAACTTACGTTCTACAAAGAGCCAATTGCAGGGATTGCAGTACGCCCATCGAAAGAACGCGGCTTTCTATTTAGCAAAGATATTGGTGGCAACGAGCAATATCAGATATACTATTTTGACGAGGAAAACGGGAACGTCCGTATGCTAAGCAATGGCAAATCCCGTTACGGCAGCTATCAATGGTCGCCTGATGGAGAAAAATTTGCTTATACATCGAACGAACGTAACAACCGTGACTTTGATATTTACATTTACGAATTTAAATCCGGGAAATCTCAGATGGTTTTCGAAGCAAAAGGGCAATGGAGCTTTCTCGATTTTTCGTCCGACGGCAAGCAGGCATTGATATACAATTATATTTCGATAAACGAAAGCTCGGTATATTTGCTTGATTTGAGCACAAAAAAATACGAAAAATTAGTTGAATACAACGAAAAAGTTGCAATGGGCGATGCGGCATTTTCCAAAGACGGCAAAGGTGTGTTCTTTCTCTCAAACTATGGAAGTGAGTTCAAGAAATTGTTTTATGTTGATTTGAAAACTAAAAAAATCACTCCGATAACAGATGCGATTGACTGGGATGTGGAAGGCATAACAATTTCGAAAGATGGGGCAAATCTTGCATTTTCTGTGAATGCAAATGGTTCGAGCAAAGTATATATAATGAATACCAAAACATTTAAGTATTCCGAGCCAAAGAATTTGCCAAAAGGTGAAATCGGCGGATTTGCATTTTCGCCGGACAGCAAAAAGTTTGCATTTACTATGAATTCGTCGTTTTCGCCGGGCGATGTGTTTGTTTATTCCCTGAAAGATCAAAAGGCAGAACAATGGACATTTAGCGAAGTTGGTGGGTTAAATACATCAAAATTTATCGAACCGGTGCTAATTCAGTATCCAACATTTGATTCTGTGGCTGGCAAACCGCGGATGATTCCTGCGTATTACTACAAGCCAAAGGGCAATGGACCGTTCCCGGTTGTGATAAACTTCCACGGCGGACCAGAAGGGCAATTTCGTCCGGGCTTTGCTTCGTACTTCCAGTTTTTGCTTAACGAACTTGGAGTTGCAGTGATTGCACCAAATGTGCGTGGAAGCGAAGGCTACGGCAAAACATTTCTCGATTTGGATAACGGATTTTTGCGTGAAAATTCAGTGAAAGACGGCGGAGCATTGCTCGATTGGATTGCAAAACAGCCGGAACTCGATGCTAAACGCATTTGCGTTTACGGTGGTTCGTATGGTGGCTATATGGTGCTTGCAATGATGACTCACTACAACGAACGTCTTGCAGCCGGGATTGATGTTGTTGGTATATCAAATTTTGTAACGTTTTTGGAAAACACAAGTGAGTATCGCCGCGACCTTCGCCGTGTGGAATATGGAGACGAACGCAACCCGGAAATGAGACAATTTTTGGAAAAGATTTCGCCGCTTAATAATGCACATAAAATATCAAAACCATTATTTGTGATTCAGGGATTGAACGACCCACGGGTGCCTACTTCCGAAGCCGAGCAGATTGTTGCGAAAGTGCGTCAGAATGGCGGGGACGTGTGGTATTTGCTTGCCAAAGACGAAGGGCACGGCTTCCGCAAGAAGTCGAACCGCGATTACTATAACGCAGCGGTTGCGCTGTTTCTGAAGGAAGTGTTCCGATTGAATTAATTTGTGTGTTGCGAAATAAATCGAAACGGGCTTGCCCAAAAACGGGCGAGCCTGTTTTTTGATAAGTTATTTATTTTTCTTTAAAATATTTGGTAACGAAATGGTTAGTTTAAGTGTATATGTATTACTAATTGATAATATTTTGTAAAATTTTTGGTGTTCTATGAAGAAATTTTTTATTGCAATTTTAATCGGATTTTTGTTTATGCAAGGAAACTCTTTTGCTGTGGATAAATCGCAGATAAAAGAGCACCTGAAACGAATGAACAAAGAAGATTTCCGCAATTTTTTCTCTTCTTACAAAAAATATAAAGCATTGGACGAAAATATTAAATCGTTGGTTCGGAATAATCAATTGCCCGTGCGTGCCAAAGAGAACATAACCACGCAAAAAAGCGCTCAGTTGGAATTGCCGGCAGAAAGGTATTTCCCGGCAGAGTTCGAGGAAGTGCAGGCTATTTTGATTGGGTGGCCCTATTATTCATTCGACAAAGATATGCAAATTCAGTATCCGCTCGAGCAGCTTTTCGATGGCAAGGCTCTTTATTATGATTATGTAAAGCAGGAATATAAGCTTATTGATGTGGTAAATGTTCCTGATGTATTTGATGATAGCGAATATGCATATATTTATGCAACGCTTGCTGATGCAATTCAGAAAGAAGCTCAGGTGTGGATAAATGTTTGGAACGCAGAAGATACCACCGACATTCTTGAATATACAGCAAAGGTTGGCAAGCCGTTGTATAATTACAGATTTTTTGTTAATCCGGGTAATTCATTCTGGTATCGTGATTGCGGACCAGTCGGGTTTTATTATGGCGACCAGGATAGCGTTGCTTTCTTAGATTTTGAATACTATGGCGGCAGACCTCTCGACGACGAAATACCGGGCAGACTTGGCAAAGAACTTGGTATTCCGGTTTATTCAACTACAATTGAATTCGAAGGTGGCAATATTTTGGTTGATGGCGACGGAACATTATTTACAACAAATGCAATAGTTGATGCAAATGCAGATGGCGAAGGGCGTATGTATTTGGACGAATCAAGTCCGCTCGGATTTAGTGTTGAGGAAAAGCCGGTGCTTACTCTTGCACAGGTGCGGGATAGTTTGGCTTATCTTATGAACCTGAAACGAATAAAAATTCTCGACAGGCTTCAATATGATGGCGGAACGGGGCATATCGATTTATATGCAGATTTCTACGACGAAAACACTTTTGTTTTCACAAAATATCCTTCCGAACTTTCTTCTTTCTTTGATTCGAAACTAACTTCGAAAAATATTGATACTCTGCTTAAGCTTACTTCGAGAAACGGAAAAAAATATTTGAGCCGTAATATTCCGCTTCCACGAAAAGATGACGGCACCTGGTACAAAAGTTCAAAAGAATACGAACGCTACACACGAACATATTCTAACCATTTGTTTGTAAATAAAACGATTATTCAGCCTGTGTTTTATACTGAAGGAGTTGGCGGCAGCAAGTCGGATTTCGAAGAAGCAATGACTGCACTAAAACAGGCTTATCCCGGCTACAATATTGTGCCGATTGATGTTCGCTATTTCGATGGTTCGGGTGGGGCAATTCATTGCATAACAAAGCAAATACCTGCAGATAATCCGCTTCGCATTTTCCATTATCCGGTTTCGGCGGCTGATTTGTTCGAAGACGGCTACAGAGTGGGCGCAGAAATTACAAACAGAAGCGGAATAAAGAACGCAAAAGTTTATTGGAAACTTAGTTACGAGGAAAACTTGAATTCTGTTCCATTGCAGAAAGGTGAGAACAATATTTTCACCGGATTTATTCCAAATTCCGCACTTAACGAAGGCGACACTGTCGTTTACTACATCTATGCAGAATCAAATAACGGGAAGTCGATGACAAAGCCGATGGTTGCGCCCCAAGGAAATTATCAGTTTGTAGTTAGTTACGTTTCAGTCAGAGATAATTCAGTTAGCGACGATGAAGTAAGCGAAGTGTTCCCAAATCCGGCGAACGAATTTGCTTCCATCGAGTTTAGAAACATAAAATCAGGTAAGGCAAGGATTAGCATAATTAATTCTACTGGTGTGCAAGTTTATTCAAACAGTGTTGATTTGCTTTCGCAGTATGATGTGATTACAATCAACACATCGAAATTGCCTGTCGGGCTGTATTACTTGAATATTTCGTTCGACGACCGAAGCTCGATTATGCGAAAGATGAGCGTAGTAAGATAAACAGAAAAATTAGATCTAAAAATTCAGGCTACACAACTTGTGTAGCCTTTTTTTAATACTTCCTGGGAATTTGGAACGAAATTTATATAAGAGAGATAAGAAAAAAAGGGCGTTCCGAAAAACGCCCTTGCTCTTATTGCTCTACAACAGTTGTTCGGACGTCGAATTCGGGTGGGTCCTGAATGGTTTTCTTGACAGCACAATGATTAGCAGCTGCTATCAAGGCTGGCAGATATTTATCCGGGAAGCTTGGAGGCACTCGTATATCGAGCGTGATTTTGCCAACTTTACGATTGATAAAATCATATTCGATATCTTGAATGATCTCGATACCATCGGCGGAAAGTCCCCGACTATCGCAAAATCCTTTCACATAAATACCGGCGCAGGTGCCAAGCGAAGCAAGAAATAAATCATAAGGTGCAGGTGCAGTTCCGTCGCCACCTCCCTCGACGGGTTGGTCTGTTTGGACTGTGAAACCATTGAATTCAGCATAAACTTTTTTGTTTCCTGCAAAATAAATTCTCATTTTAAAACCTCTTTTTAAAAACAATATTCCATTTCGTTCATATAGTCGTTGTAAACAAAAAATTATTTTATTATTAATTACAACTGAGAAAATTACAATAATTTTACAGCTAAACACTCTTAATCTATTATTTCGAAAATTCTTGAGAGCATAATATGATAGAATTAAATCAGCATTCAGAACGCACAACTTGCATACTATGTGGGGAAGACCTGCACAAAGTAGAGAAAATGGAAGACAGAATCTGCGATTTCTGCGGGCAGGTGAAGGCTGTTCCGGTGGTCTGCGACAATTCTCACTGTATTTGTTCGGATTGTATGGAAAAAACACCCGAAGAATTCGTGATAGACAGATGCCTGAAATATCAGGGAATCAGCCCGATTGAACTTGCGGTGGAGATAATGAACTCGCCTGTTATTCGTATGCACGGGGCAGAACATCATATGATTGTGCCGGCGGTGCTTACAACTTGCCTGCATAACTACCATAAATCAGAAGAAAGTCTGAACGCCAAGCTTAACGCAATTGAACGTCGTGCCAAAGAAGAAACGCCACGCGTCTGCTCGTTCGATATAAACACCTGCGGTGCGGCAATTGGGCTTGGTGTGTTTCTGAGCACATATCTGAACCGCGAACTAATGGACGAAGACGAATGGTCGCTCTCAAACCAGATAACAGCAGTTGCACTGAAAAAAATTGCCGAGGCAGGGGCACCACGTTGCTGCAAACGCGACACTTATCTTTCGATTCAAGCGGCAATTGAGTTTCTGAAAGAACATTTTGCAATAGAATTGCCTTATGCGGAAGCTAAATGCACTTTCTCGCTGCGTAACCGCACTTGCAAGCACGAAGAGTGCCAATTCTATAATTTGAGTAATTCAATTGTATAGCAATTGTTAGCGAATTTACCGATAAATAGTTCGCATAATGCAATTATTTATTGGAACTTGTGTCATAAATAAGTGTTCATAAATTAATTTTGGAGAAAAAATGAAAATTACAGTTATCGGTGCGGGCAATGTGGGTGCAACTGTTGCGCAGCTTCTGGCAAATCAGGAGCTTGCCAATGAGATTTATCTTGTCGATGTTCTCGAAGGAATTCCTCAGGGCAAGGGGCTCGATATGTATCAGTCAATGCCAATTCTATCGAGCGATAGCAAGATTTTCGGCACTAATACTTACGACGAAACAGCAAATTCGGACATTGTGATAATTACCGCCGGGCTTGCTCGCAAACCCGGAATGAGCCGCGAAGATTTGCTTGCAAAAAATGCTGAAATTGTTGGCACTTGTGCCAAAAATGCATTCGAAAAATCGCCGGACGCAATTTTCATTATCGTTTCAAATCCGCTGGATGTAATGACTTATCTTGCATTGAAGGTTACCGGATTGCCAAAGCACAAAGTTATCGGAATGGCAGGGATATTGGACACAGCTCGCTATCGTGCGTTCCTTTCGATGGAGCTTGGAGTTTCGATGCAGGATATTCAGGCGCTTGTATTAGGCGGGCACGGCGACACAATGGTTCCATTGAAGCGATATACAACAGTTTCGGGCATACCGATAACTGATTTGCTCGACGACGAAAAATTAGATGCGATAATTAAGCGAACTGCTTCGGGCGGTGCCGAAATTGTAGGCTATCTGAAAACAGGCAGTGCATATTACGCACCAGCCTCGGCAACAGTGCAAATGGTGGAAGCAATTGTTAAAGATCAAAAGCGGGTATTGCCTTGCTCGGTTCTGCTCGAAGGCGAATACGGAATTACTGACACTGTTGTTGGCGTTCCAGTTGTGCTTGGCAAAAAAGGGCTGGAAAAAATCATTGAGCTCAAGCTGAACGACGAAGAAAAAGATATGCTTAAAAAATCATCAGACTTTGTGCATAAAAACATTGTTGAATGTATGGAAATGACCGGGATAAAGTAAAAAATGAAATATATCCTTAGCAATGGGGGGCAGAATGTGCCCCCTTTTTTTATTAATTTTTTGAAAAAAATTGATGTGTTCTTAAGAAATAAATTTGAAAAAATGAAAATAAAATAATAATTTATTAATTAAAGTTAATTAATGATTAAAAAAGGATTAATATGAAAAGAATTATTTTTACTCAATTATTAATTTTAATTGCAACCACGTTTAGTTTATTCTCATCGGACACGATAGTTATCCGAACAATTGATTACAACAAGCCAAAATACGGTTGGTTCGAGTTTCCGCAGGCAAATGAATCATTTGAAAAGATACTGATGAACTATACAATCAAATGTCCTTGCGGGGAATGGGACTATATAGCAAATGTATATGTAAAACAATTTTATCTGCCGAGCTTTCGGGTGGATGGGGCAGTGGTCGATAGTTTGGTATTCATAAACGACACCTCGTGGAGCTACGTTGTTTCGGGCGAAGCAGGGAATTACAGAATTGATTCGTTGCCGATGAATCCTCACGAAATAAATTATTACGAAACAGACGGAGAAAAAACAAATGTGAAGCAAACGAAATATGTTTGGCTTCCGTATTACAGATATTTTGTAAATCAGCAAGGCAAAGTTGATTCCGTATATGTTCCGGGCGATGGTACTATTTATTTGCAAAAACAGCGGGTATATTACAAGGACGAAATTACAATTGCGGAAACATTTGAAATATTGAGGTTTATCACTCCGTATGGAATAGGATTGAATGCAGGCGATGATGGGTTCACCTGGGTAGTGGATGCAAGCGATTTTCTTCCGTTGCTAACTGGCAAAGTCTATATTGATGCACCAAACCAACAGCAGGAAATAAATATTACATTTGATTTTATCAAAGGTATTCCCGAAAGAAATATCAAGAGATTGGAAAGAGTGTGGGATTATCCTTATTTAGTATATAATAAGGATACAGAATCAAAGCTATCTCCGCGCAATATTTCACTATTGCAAGGCGAAAAAATGGTTCGTCTCAAAGTTATTCAGACAGGGCACGGATTCGGAGGAAACGAAGATAATTGCTGCGAATTCTGCCGTAAGAATGCATTTGTGAAAGTGGACGACGTGATAAAATACACACAAGAGGTGTGGAGAAAGTGTTCCGATAACGCACTGTTTCCGCAGGGTGGCACCTGGCTGCTGGACAGAACAAATTGGTGCCCGGGCGCTGTTGTGTATCCGTATGATTTTGAAATTACTCCATACTTGGCGGATAACTCGTTTAAATTAGATTATGATATGGAATTTTACAACAAGCCATATCAAAGTGGGAGCAACACAGTTGGCTACTGGGTGATTTCTTCATATTTAGTAGTTTACGATAGTTTGAACTTTAGATTAGATGCAGAAATTGCCGACATTGTGCGTCCAAGCAAAAAAGACATTTATCTGAGATATAATCCCTCGGCAACAAGTCCAATACTGATTGTTCGCAATCGGGGCTCACAGGCAATCCGCAAAATTGATTTTGAATATGGAATAGAAGGAGCGAAGGTTTATCATTACACCTGGGAAGGCAACATTAATTCACTCGAAGCTGTCGAAATTGCTCTTCCGCCGGTTGATTATTCAGATTGGTCGACAGAAACCAAAAAATTTGTTGCCAAGATTACGAAAGTAAATGACGAAATTGATGAATACGCAAGAAATAACACGTCAGTTTCTGAATACGATATTCCTGCTTCATATTATCAAAATTTATCAATTAACTTGCAGACAAATAACTATAATGTTTTGTTTTCGAACTACAATGGATATAAACCATATAAATTACGACTATTAGGCGCAGATGGCAAAGAAGTATTTTCGAGAGGTGATTATCAGCCGAGCACACAATACAAAGATACAGTTAATTTAGAAAACGGTGGATATGAGTTGGTATTCGAGAATTCACTCAATTGCGGACTTGGCTTTTGGTATTACCAACGTTACTATCAACTTACTAATGGGAATTTAAATTTAAAAAGTGATGATATTCTGATGTATCAGTTCCCTGTAGATTTTGGTAGCGAGATACGTCATAGCTTTATTGTTGATAATCAGCCTACTGCTTTGTATGCACCAGATTCCCTGCTCTTTGGAAATGTATTGGTCGGAAACAGCAAAACAATTACGATGATTGTAAAGCCTGCAAACAACAAAGGCGTAATTTTAGCAAATCCTCAAATCTTAATGGGTGCAAACAAAGGTCTGAAAATAGAAAAAATCGTTCCTGAACTTAATAAAAATGGTGAAGCTATTCTGGGCGATGGCGATTCTCTGTTGATAGACATTTCGTTTACTCCAAACAAAACGGGGAAAACGACAAGTTCGCTTTCGTTCAGCACAAACGACAGGAAAAAAGGCACGGTCAATATTCCTATAATTGGCTATGGAGTTAATCCGGATGATGTTAGCTCACCAATCGAACAAAAGAATTATGAGATATACTTTGATAAGTCGTCAAATTCTGTTTTGCTTGACGTTAAAAACGGATTTCTTCATATACAAGGCGTAGAAATTTATTCAATATTGGGCGATTTGATACACTTTTCGGGCGAAATTTTAGCAAGTGGCAAAGTTGAATTGATGAGATGCGGCAATAATATCGCAAACGGAGTATATATCGTGAAGATTGCGAGCAAAGAAGGAATAATCACCAAGCCAGTCTTGATAGTATCGAGATAAAAGAGAAAGCACCGACAAAGTTCGGTGCTTTTTTTATTTACTTTTGCTTTTTCTTGATTCGTTCAAGAGTTTTTTCGTTTTGAAGTTCACGCAGAGCGTCCCGGGCAATCCAGCGGGCAGATTTAGAATCAGGATAGTCACGAAGAATTGCCTCAGCTGTTTCGATTGCTTTGCGATTGAGCTCTGAGTTGCGTTTCCCGATTTGACGCAAAGCCCAATTGACAGCTTTTTTTACAAAATTGCGTTCATCACGAGAATACTGAATTATTAATCCGAGAGACTTTTCGAAAGGTTCATTGTTTTTTTCTTTGTAGTGCAGGCACAAAGCCGCCAGAGTTGCAAACGCGGCACGTCGAACAAACTCCTGCTCGTTTTGAGCCCATTCGAATACTTTTTGCCAGGCAAACGGAGTTTTGCAGTAGAGCTTCATTGCAGCCTGGTCGCAGATGTCCCAGGAATTAAAGTCGGCAGTCCATTTGTCCATCAATTCTGATGTTATTTTTTTGGGGTCTGCAATTAGTATAGATAAAATGCGGGCTTCGTGGAAGCCGGTTTCCCAAAGCTCGAGAGCAAGTTCGTGATTTTTTTTGATTTTTCGAGCTATAGGCTCCAGAGTTTTCATAGAAATGCCGAAAGCATTTTCAGCATTAATCCCGAAGCGAGCCATACCTGCTTTGTTTTCAGGATTTTCGAGCGAACGAAGAAGTTCGATTATTTCTTTTGCGTTCATATAAAAATTATAATAATGTAAAATTGATTATTTTAATATACAACTTTTCGTATTTTTGGAAAGAATAAATTTGGTGAAAATATGCAATACATTGTTTTCGACATCGAGACTTCTCCGCTTCCATTCGGTAGCTTTTCGGAAAGTCAGCAGGAATATCTGCTTCGCAACGCAAAAGACGAAGAGGAAGCAGAACGCAGAAAGTTAGAAATGGGGCTTTCGCCGCTTACCGCACAGGTTGTTTGCATAGGGATGACCCGTATTTCAACCGACCCGGCAACAAACGAATTCAGGACCGACAAAAAAATTGCATTTTGCACATATCCGCCAGTAGATGAAGTGTCAGAAAGCGACGAACTGAGCGTGTTTGGTGAAAGCGACAGGGAGAATTCCAAATTATACAAGCACGACCAGACAAAATATTATATTTCAGATGAAAAATGGGTTATCCAACAGTTTTGGAAAGAGTTGGCAGAAGACCGCAATGCTACATTAATTTCGTTTAACGGGAGGAATTTCGACGCACCGTTTTTGATGCTGCGTTCTGCATTGCTCGGGATGCGGCCAAGCCGGAATCTGATGGATGGCAACCGTTATAATTATTCGCGGCACGTGGATTTGCTCGATGAACTCACTTATTACAGTTCCTCGCAATATGGTCCAACCCGCCGGTACAATTTTGATTTTTATGCACGGGCATTCGGGCTTGTTTCGCCAAAGGCTGAAGGTATTGATGGCTCGAAAGTAACCGAATATTTTCTCGCAGGGAAAATTCTTTCGATAGCAAAATATTGTTTGAGAGATGTTTCGGCAACATTCGAACTCTACAAAATCTGGAACAAATATTTAAATTTTGGGAAAAATGGATAAACGGAAAGCATATTTTGCAACTCTTTCGGGGGTTATGCTGGGGCTTGCATTTCCGCCGATGCCATTGTTTTTGCTTGCGTTTGTGGCGCTTGTGCCGCTGCTGTGGATGTTTGGCAGTAGCGACCAGATAAAGAGAAAATATTTTTACGTCTATATTACATTCTTTTTTTATCATACAATTGCAAACTGGTGGATTGCGAGTTTTCAGCGGGAAACCGACCCATTTTTGCTTGGGAGCGGGCTTGCGTTGTGTTTTATTCATCCGTTGTTCTTTTTAATTCCGTTCTGGTTCTATTTTACAATAAGAAAGAAATTTGGCAAAGATACGGCACTTTGGACTTTTCCGATAGGTTTTCTGGCGTTCGAATATTTGCATTCGTTAGGCGAAGCGTCTTACCCGTGGCTAACGCTTGGTTATACGCAGATGCAGAATACGATGTGGGTACAGTTTATTGATATAACAGGAATTTGGGGAGCGTCTCTGCTCGTTCTATATGGAAATGTGTTGTGTTTGAAACTTGTTGAGCATTTGCAAAAGCTACCGAAGCGTGTCCGTTTACGAAATTTATGGGAACTGCCGCAGAGAAAATACACAATTTCATTTATGGCGATATTGCTATTGCCATATATTTATGGTGCTTACTCGTATGGTAAGTATAATCACGTAAAACTACTTGAAAAAAGTCCGAAAATAAATGTCGCCCTTATTCAGCCGAATATAAATCCTTGGCGAAAATGGGATGGCAATCCAATTGAACAGATTTATTATCATCTTTCCTTGCAGGATTCTATCTATCATTCGCACAATGGCAATATAGACCTCGCTATCTGGAGCGAAACAGCAATACCTACTGTAAGTCTGGCAGTGAACTGGGGGCATTTCTACCCGTATATCACAGATGAGTTGAACAATAAACAAATATCTTTGCTTACAGGTTTTACTGAATATTACCTCTACCCGGACAGAAGAAAAGCACCGATTACAGCAAGGCAGTGGCTTCTCGATACAAGCGAGCGCTACGAGCCGTTCAATGCTGCATTGTTGCTAAATCCTAAGCCGTATGAAACGGATAATCCGCAACTTTATAGAAAATCACGGCTTACTCCGTTCGGCGAGCGTTTTCCTTATGTGGACTTAATTCCATTTGCACAAAACTGGTTGCGATGGAGTGTGGGAATATCCTCGTGGGGAATTGGGCGAAAGCAATACGCTTTGAAGGTGCGGAACAAAGATAAATTTGCGAAAATAGGGACAATCATTTGTATTGAGTCTGTTTATCCGGAGTTTGTTACGCGTTTTGTTCGGGACGGAGCACACTTACTTTCGGTTATTACAAATGATTCCTGGTACGACTTTACCTATGGACCGCGTCAGCATTATCTGATGGCGGCGGCTCGGGCAATTGAAACACGTCGATATATAGCCCGGTGTGCAAACTCCGGTGTAACGGGCTTCATTAGTCCGCTTGGCAAGTCCGTTCAGGAGGCTCAGCAATACACAGCCACAGCGATAGCTTCCACAGTTCCACTGATGAAGGAAAGAACACTTTATGTGCAACTGCCCGATGTGTTGCCGATGGCTGCACTTCTGGCTGCTCTTGTTTCATTAGTAGTCGGATTGTTCAGAAGAAAGGAATAAGGGAGTTCATAATTAGATTAAAAAATAACCCTACTCGAGTTTCGTTAATAACTTTAGGAAAATATTGTCAGGACAAAACGATTTACAAGCAAATTTTAATATTTCTTAGGTTAAAAAATGGAGATAAAAACAGACATATTTTTAGGTGACAGTAAAGAACAATTAAAGTTACTCCCAGAAAATTCTGTGGACTTAATTGTAACTTCACCGCCGTATGCAGACCAGCGTAAAAGCACATATGGCGGTATTCATCCAGATAAATATGTTGAATGGTTTTTACCCATTTCAGAGCAACTATTGAGAGTTCTGAAACCAACTGGAACTTTTATTCTAAACATAAAAGAAAAAGTAGTAGATGGAGAAAGGAGCACTTATGTAATAGAACTCATTTTAGAAATGAGAAAACAGGGGTGGCTCTGGACTGAAGAATTTATTTGGCATAAAAAAAACTGTTATCCCGGAAAGTGGCCTAATCGGTTTCGTGACGCTTGGGAGCGGTTGCTTCAATTCAATAAGAACAGAAAGTTCAATATGTATCAAGAAGCAGTAATGGTTCCTATGGGAGATTGGGCAAAATCAAGACTCAAAAATCTTTCTGAAACAGATAAAATCAGAGATATTTCAAAAGTTGGAAGTGGTTTTGGCAAAAACATTTCTAATTGGTTAGACAGAGATAAAGCATATCCAACCAACGTATTGCACCTTGCGACAGAATGTAGTAACAAAAATCATAGTGCTGCATTTCCTGAAGAACTTCCTGAATGGTTCATTAAACTATTTACAAAAGAAAATGATACTGTTCTTGATCCATTTATGGGTAGTGGAACGACATTGATTGTTGCTAACAGAATGAGAAGAAACTCGATAGGTATAGATATTGTTCCTGAATATTATGAGATGGTCAAAAAGCAATTAAAACCTGTTGAACTTTATTTATTAGGGCCAGAAAATAAATATGAAGAAACTAAACTTGAAAGACGTATCGCAATACGTTGAACAAAATATTGGAACATTTCATCAAAAACGTATTCAAAGTCTTGACGGATTAAAACTTTCACAAGTTTTGAAACGAAAAAATCCTTATCTATTTAAAGCAAAATACGTTTTAACTGCTGAACAAATTGTTCGAGGTATCGTTGACGCACACATTTCATCAAATGAAGAGACTATTTTTGGAGATTGGCTTGAAGGACTTGCGATATTTATTAACAATAAGGTTTATGGTGGTTATAAGTCGGGAATTACTGGCATTGACCTTGAGTTTGACAATAATGGAACAAGATACATTGTAACAATTAAATCTGGTCCTAACTGGGGAAATAGTTCTCAAATAGCAAAAATGGTAGATGATTTTAAAAAAGCAAAGAAGACTTTAAGAACAAGTAATTCACAGTTAAATGTAGTAGCCGTAAACGGCTGCTGTTACGGTAGAGACAATAACCCCGACAAAGGAGATTATTTTAAATTTTGTGGTCAAAGATTTTGGGAGTTTATTTCTGGAGACTTAGATTTATATACTGAAATAATTGAACCTTTGGGGTACAAAGCAAAAGAAAAAAATGACGAGTTTGTAAAATCCTATTCACAAATGATAAATAAGTTCACACGAGAATTTGCAAACGATTTTTGCAAAGAAGATGGGGAAATTGATTGGGAAAAATTAGTCCGTTTTAATTCTGCTACAATTCATCCAAAGACTTTATAGTAAAATTCAGATATTTACATCTTTTTGCCGCAAGGGAGCTGACTTATTTAGAGGAATCGCAGAGTTTATATTAAAGTTAGTTTTGGGTGAACAGTGAAGCGATCAGAAATACTCTGTTGCGGCAAGCTGCCAAACGATTATATCAAGTATTTTCTGCACTGTATAATTAAATATCAGTGAATAAAATCTCTATATCTGACTTAAAAGTTAATAAATGATGAAAATAGTATTAATTTATTTTTACTAATGAATTTTCGTAAATTTTTTCTATGTTATTAATTTTCTATTCATTATATTTTAATCAAGATGGTATAATGAAAAAGTGAACTATGGAAGCGAGAGAGCAACTTGCCGCTGTAATCGAGACGCTCAAAGTCGAAACGACCGAAATTGACGACCTTATAAATAGAATTCCAGTTGGAATTTATCGTTCACGTTTAGATGGTTCAATAGTATATGCAAATAAGTATTTTAGAGATTTATTCGAAATAAAAGGTAATATAATTTCTGCTAAAGAATTATCCTACAGTAGAAAAGATTTCTTTGATTTGGTTTCTAAATTTGGCGTAATAGACGATTTTACAGCAACTGTTACTCTTGAGAGCGGCAAAACTCTTCACACGATAGAATCTGCCAGAGCCATATACAACGAAAAAGGCGAGATCGAATTTGTTGAAGGAATTCTGACAGACATTACAAAATTCAAGATTGTTCAGGATGCCCTTGCTGAAAGCGAGGAAAAATACCGCTTGCTATTTGAGCGTTCGGACGACCCAATTCTGCTTATTGACGGCGACAGATGGATAGATTGCAACGAGGCTGCAGTAAAAATGCTAGGCTTGAAAGATAAAAGCGAAATTATAGGACGAAGTCCGTATGATATTTCGCCTGAAATTCAACCCGACAATAGAAGGTCGAAAGATAAAGCGTTAGAATACATAAGAGATGCTTATGCAAATGGCTACAAAAGGTTCGACTGGGTGCATACTACCCGAGACGGGAGGCAGATCAATGTTGATGTGTCGCTGACAGCTATTCCATATCGCAAGCGAATTCTGCTATTTACATATTTTCGGGATATTTCTGCAAGAGTTGAAAGCGAAAGGAAATTACGTGAAAATGAAGAAAAATTTCGACTTGTATTTCATAATATTAGCGATGGAATTTTTCTTATAGATCAGTCAGGAACTATTATCGATGTAAATCGGGCTGTTGAGAATATCACAGGCTACTCAAGCGATGAAATTGTTGGCGAAAAAGTCTGGGAATTTTCAAAAAGAATAGTGATTAACGATCATTTTAAAAAAAACGAAGAAGTATTTTTGCATAATTTGCTTGAACTGAAGCGAAATCCTTCGTTGCAGCAAAGAGAAGATGAATTAATCGTTAGAAGAAAAAATGGGAAGATTGCTTATGTGAGACTAACCCGATTGCTTATTAACAGTTTGCAAGGCGTATTGGTTTGCAGTATATTAAGAGACATTACCGATATTAAGAACACTACAAGCGAACTCATTCAGCAAAAAGAACTATATGAAGGACTCTTGCAGACGCTTCCCGTTTCAGTTTTCCTGCTTGATTTAAACGGGAACATTTTGTATGCAAACGACGATGCAACCAACTACTTTTCGCAGGAGAATTTTGATGTAACAAATATCAAAAGCGTTTTCGATTTAATTGATGAAAGCGATTTCGAAAAATTAAAAGAAGCTTTGAATATTACGATTAAGCAAGGTTATTTGAAAAATTTCGAGATAGCATCGAAACCGATCAATGGTAAAGTGATCGAGGTTGAAATAAATGCATCGCTGATATACGATAGTTCTGGTAATCCTCAATCAATTATTTCAAGTATTGTAGATATTGGTGCACGCAAGCAAACTGAACGTATCCGCGAGCAAGCCCTGCAAGCTACAATCGAAGCTGCCAAAGCCCGCAACGAAGCTTTAGAAATAGTTCACAATTCAGCTCGCCTTGCTTCGATTGGTGTAGTTGCAGGTGGCATTGTTCACGAAATCTCGCAACCGCTCAATGCTATAAGGATTGGTGCTGAAAGCATTCTCACCTGGGATAAAGCAAATAAAAACCCGCTCCCGGGTCCAATAATCAATATGATACAGGGAATTTCCAAAGCTACACTCCGTATTGACGAAATTATTCAGCATATGCGATCGCTCTGGTTAGATTCAAACACTGAATCACTTGAAATTATAGACTTGAATGACTGTATAAAATCGGCTATAAATCTAAGCAAAATGAGAGTGCAGTCCCACGAAATATTGTTCGAAACTACTCTGGCAGAAGGGAAATTACCTATTAAAGCTAACAAAGTTCATATCGAGCTAATTGTGAATAATTTAGTTACAAATTCAGTGAATGCACTCGACACTTGCGAAAAGCCAAACAAAACTATTCGAATTGCGACAAAATCGACAGGCGGATACGCATATTTAATAGTTTACGATAATGGAATCGGGCTGCCTGACGTAAAAGAAGAAAAGCTGTTCGATCCGTTTTTTTCTACCCGGAAGAATGCTGGCGGAACCGGGCTGGGGCTCGCAATTGTCAAGATGTTTGTGGATAAATACAAAGGTGCGATTCAGCCGATGAACAATGAGGATGGCGGCGCTACGTTTATTATAAACTTTCCACTGTTTATGGGTGATTAGTATGAGTAGCATAGTAATAGTAGATGACGACGATAGTAGTCGCACGATGCTTGCAGTTTACATCAGGGATTTTTTGTCAATTCCGGTTACTGAGTTTTCTTCTGCTTACGATGCCCTCCAATATTTAGAGCAACATAGTTCACCGATTGTCATTACTGACATTCGAATGCCGGGAATGAACGGTATGCAGCTGCTTCGTGAAATCAAATCATCGAAAAATCTACATAATACAAAGGTTATACTTGTTACCGGATTTGCAAATTTAGATACTTGCATTGAAGCAATCCGACAGGGTGCATACGACTATTTGGTAAAGCCTATTGAAATTAGCTACGTTGCGGATATCATCAACAAAATTCTTTCAGAAAACAGACAATCTAAAAATTTGACGCAAGATAAAGAAGAAAAAAATCTGTTGCAGCACTTTTCTTGTTATGAACATCCGGTAATTGGCAAAATAGGTGTATTTTCTTCTCAAATGCAGAAAATTGTCGATACTGCCTTGAAATTAAGCAAAGATAATATCCCTGTGCTTATCGAAGGAGAAAGTGGAACAGGCAAAGAAATTATTGCGTCGCTAATTCATCACGGAGAGAGAGGTAACAAAAAGCCGTTTGTTACGATTAACTGCGCTGCTATCACACCAAGCTTGTTCGAAAGCGATCTTTTCGGTTACGACGAAGGTTCGTTTACTGGAGGGAAAAGCGGAGGCAAGCGTGGCAAACTCGATATTGCTCAGGGCGGCACTCTGCTGCTCGACGAAATTGGCGAGATACCTAACGAGTTGCAGGCAAAATTGCTTCGCGTTCTCGAAGAAAAGGCATTCTACCGTGTGGGTGGAGTGGAGAAAATTCCACTTAAAGTGAGAATTATTGCTTCAACAAATAAGAATTTGAAAGATATGGTCGAGAGCAACAGTTTTAGAATAGATTTGTATTACCGGTTGTGTGCCGCTCATTTGGTGTTGCCTGCTCTGCGTCAGCAGAAAGAAGCGATAGCTCCGATGGCTCAGATGTTCCTGACGCATTTTGCAGTAGAACGCCACAGAAAATTCAGACTAATTGATAAATATGCTGTGAAAATCCTGCAGGAACATCCCTGGTACGGAAATGTGAGAGAGCTCAGAAACGCTATCGAGCGGGTTGTGCTGCTCAACGATGATTACGAGCTACGTTCGCATCATATTTCATTTCTTGAGGAATACAGCCAACTGGGTGATGCCGATAAATTTGTTTTGCGACCTGGAAGTTTTGTGCTACCTGAGGAAGAGATAAATCTTGAAGAACTTAACTACGAGATAGTTCAAAAAGCACTTGCCAAATTTAACGGCAACAAAACGCAAACTGCTCGCTATCTTGGGCTAACGCCAAGCGCTCTGCGGAGCCGGCTGAAAAAGTAAGGGTGATTGTGCAGAAACAGATGGGCACAACCTTGAGGGTGGAGCTCAACTTTGAAACACATTCGTTGTCCTTCCAAAGGTATGTAGCCTTCCGAAGGTAGGTTTGGATAATAAAAAGAAACAATATTATAATATTTTGATATAATAAAAGACTTTTGTAGATTTGTTATGTAAATATTGGAAATCCGTTCAGCGATATCTGAAAAAGAGGGTTTTAATATATTCAGGTATTTAGAGAAACATTAAAAAAAATAATATGAATTATTATCCGATTTCGATAGAGAAAATTAAAGAAAAGATTGTTAAAAAAAAAATATTTAAGCAACCAATTCGAAGTTTGCCATTTGAAGATATTCTAAACGTAAAGGAAATTACAAATGAATTTGGAGAAACCCTTGTCAGAGTTGATGGAGATATACCCATTGACCTTCCTATAATTGATGGTCAAAGGTTTTTGTTTATTAGTTACGACCAATCAAGGTATACACACGGTATCCATAAGTATCCAGCAAAATTTTTTCCTGAATTGCCAAGATGGTTAATTAATCGCTACTCAAAACCTAACGATCTTATATTAGATCCGTTTGCAGGAAGTGCCACCACAAACGTTGAAGCAATGTTGTTAAACAGAAACTCGGTTGCAATTGATGTTGATCCTTTTGCAAGGTATCTTGCTAAAGTTAAAACTACACCTATTGATAAATTTGAACTAAATGAAACGATTGATAGGATTCTCAAACAGCTTGTTGCTTATAATCCAAAAATGATAGATAGTGAAGACATTCCGGAATTCCCATATCGAGAAAATTGGTTTGCTAAAGAAATATTGTTAGAATTGGCATTCATAAAAAAAATAATATTAAATTCCACCGACGACAACGATATAAAAGACTTATGTTTAATTTCGATGTCGTCTATTATTCGTGCTGTTTCTAATGCAGATGATAATTGCACAAGAACGGTGGTTAGAAAAAAATTAAAAAAGGAAATATACCCTTCGTTAGCGTTGACAAAATTTGCAGAAAATTTAATTATTAATTCATACAGAGTTATTGATTTTACAAATCGACTTAAAACCAAACCTATTGTAGAAATACCAGATGGGAATGATGCCAGATTTTTAACATATCCTGATAATTATTTTGATCTTGCAATAACTTCGCCACCGTATGTAAATGCTGTAGATTATCCCAGAACCCACCAGTTAGAAATGTATTGGCTTGGATTAGCAAATGGATCGTTGAGTAAACTTAAAGAATCTCATATTGGCACGGAAGTGGTCAAAGCAAGCGAATATAAACATTTACATAAAACAGGAGAAGAATCTGCCGACAAGAAAATAGAAGCAATATATAAAATCGATCCAAGAAGAGCATATATAGCATATAAGTATATCTACGATATGATTTTAAATTTAAAAGAGGTTTACAGAGCATTAAAACCTGGTGGCAGATATATAATTGTAGTTGGGAATAATCGTATCAAAGGAGAATTATTTGAAAATTGGAAATATTTAATGAATATTTCAAAAAATATTGGTTATAAAGTCGAAAATTATTTCGGTTCCGAGATAATTAAACATTTTATAAAAGTGCCAAGAGAAGAAAGAATTACTACTGACTGGATAATAGTACTGAAAAAGTAGTATGCCAAATAACCAAGAAATAGGCAAACAAGCATCAATTGATGGGTTTGCTCACGAACACATTGTAGTAGGTTTATTAATGAAACGTTATCAAAATGTTTCATTGGTTGATTTGCCACTCTCTCCGTATGACATCATTATTGCTCGTAAGCTTGAAAACGGTAAAGAAGATATAATAAGAGTGCAAGTAAAAACAGCAAGAACAAGTATCAGTTTTACTGGGGGAACACGAGGTGGAGTTGATAGAGAATACAAATCAGATGTTAAAACATACATACAATCGCCTGAAACTTCGGATGTAATAGTTGGAATTAGACCTAATGTGAACAATACTTTTGATTTGTATTTTGTGCCGACTGTGTTGATAAAGTATTTTGGTACGAAAAGTAAAGGACTTGGTGCAATTGAGTTTTTGAAAAATAATTATGATATTCTTGAAAATTGCAAAGACGAAACTTATTGCGTAAAAACAGCAAAGGAAAACGGCGTAATATAGAAAATAATTTGGGAAAAGTTGTTTTAAACCTTCGGAAGGCTTCTTTTGCATTCATCCGATGACTTCAAGTCATCGGATGAATTCTTTAGATGAACTCCACCTTGAATTGCAGAGATTAACTCCACCTATAAGGTGGAGTTAATCTTGATTGTCAATAAGTTACAAAATCTCCCCAGTGCTCCCTGCGGGACTCGAACCCGCGACCCACTGATTAAGAGTCAGTTGCTCTGGCCAAACTGAGCTAAGGGAGCGTTGCAAAACTATGAAAAAAAAATTATATATAAAAATCTTTTTTATATTTAGTTATTTTTCTTATTTTTGTAATCTTACTTTTGGGGAAAGGTGCAGGAGTGGCTTAACTGGCACGCCTGGAAAGCGTGTGTACCGGAAACGGTACCGAGGGTTCGAATCCCTCCCTTTCCGCAAGAAAATCGGCCAAATTTTTAAAATAAAGTAGGGACGCAATGAACTTGCATCCCTACTTTTATTTTAGGAAGCTTAGTGGGTTGGATGTTTTGTTTAAAGTTCTAATTTTATAGATTTTGCAATTTCGAGAATTTCTTCTTTTGTGAATGTGCCGTTCAAATACATTATCAAGCTATTGTAATCTTCATCGGTTATGGTCATTATAAATTCGTTGTCGCCTTTTTCATTTTTTTTGAAATAGGCACGAAGATGATTCGAGCCTCTTGTAAGCGACATTAACTCTTCATAGTCCGAAGCACGAAAATTTTTAACCTGTGAATAGAAATTTTTGCCATTTTTGATTGCTTCGATTTTTTTGTCTTCTTTTAAGTTCTCGGTGGTAAATCTGATAAGAGTAATTTTTTTTACAGATTTTGTGGCTTCTTGTGCTGATTTATTTTTTACAAGGTCGCGCAGGACAATTCCGGCATCATTAAGGTTGAGAATGATAAAACCGTCTTTGCCGGAATACTGGTCGATGAGACTTGTAATTGAGAACGGCTGTGCAAATGCCGAACTTGCAATAAAGACAAAAAAGAATATTTTGTAGAATAGTTTCATAATATTTTCTCTTAGTCTGTTATCAATATTTCAATATAATTATTGACATCATTTATTTTTTTTAAATTAAGCAAATTTTCGTTTGCAATTTTTTGAGAATTATTGAGATGGTTGAAAGCCTTTTGTATTTCAAGCGCGGCAATTTCTTTATTTTGTAAAATATTCTTGTCGGTGATTACAATTCCGGAAGAGTAAATGTTTTTGTTGTTTTCAGTAGTAAATTTAGAGAAAAATAAATATGAATTAATAGCAAGAATAATAATAGCAGCAATTGCGGCATATTTCCAGAAAGTAGGAATTTTGGTGATTTTTGTTGTGTTGATTCTGGCGAGAAGTTCATTTTCGTCGAGTTCCGAGTTGTCGAACATATTGCTTTCGTTCGAAAAGAACTCGAACATATCTTTTTCTGGAGATTTTTTATCGTTTTCTGCAAAATACTTTCGTAAAAGAGTTTCTTCGGCGGGTGTAGTTTCGCCGTTGTAGTATTTTTCTATTAATTCATTAATGTTCATAATTATAACCATACTTATTAATCAAAATTTCGCGTATTTTTTTTCGGGTGCGCGACAAAGTAACTTTCACAACATTTTCATCAATACCAAGAATTTGTGCTACTTCCGGGTTAGAAAATCCGTCAATATCGCGAAGCTTGATAATTTGTTGAGCTTTATCGGGCAAATCTTCAATAATCTTGTATATAAGCTCAGCGGCATTCTTATATTCGGCGTTTTTGTAAGGTGAAACATCAGATGTTTCTAATACGTAAGAGTAATCATCAATATCGGTTTTTTTGTGTTTGTAGTGCTTGGATTTGAATTTATCCAAACAGATATTTCTCAGCACAACAGTAGCGAAACCGTCGATGTTTGCGTTTTGGTCTATCTGCGAGCGCTTCTCCCATATTTTGATAAATGTTTCTTGCACAGCTTCTTCGGCATCCTCACGATTGTTTAAAATTCTATAAGCAAGCCGCATCAATCTGTTTTTCATCCTTTTTGCGTGAGCTATGAACTCTTTTTGTTCCATCAATTATAATAGTTAACGAAGTAAAAATAAATTAGTAACAAAAATAAACAAATGAATTTATCATAAAAAAACAATATTTTCCAACAAAATTTAAAAGTATTGAATTTATTGACGATATTTTTTTTGATTTGAAAAGTGAGCACTCTATTTTTTTGAAATGATGAACATAAGTTGTAGTTGTGGATTATATTCTTTGAGCCAATCTTTGGCTGGATATTCAAGAAATTGTATCAGGTGTATATAGTTAAGCATTGGTAGTCTAAAAATTCTTATTCTTTTATCACAATAATTTCATCTGACCGAAAGCGGATTGCCGAAAAAAATAATTGCATTTATCCATTGTATTTAAGTTTTGCAAAATAAAATTACAACAAAAGCGGGAATTCTTTTTTGAGAAATCCCGCTTTTTACAAAAAATTTTTAATCGGACAAGAGTGTTTAAAAATTATAAATTTATTATTCTTCCCAGTATTTGTTTCCAAATATGTCCATATATGCTTCACCTAACTGTGGTATATGAACCCTTATTAAACCTTTTTTAAAATGGTTGTCAACAAAATAATATTGAATTGGAATAACAATTTTTCCTGTTTTATCAATAAAACCCTGATCTCCATATAGTTCGTTTGCAACTTTTGCTAATCCATATTTAAAAATTCCTGCTTCGGCAAACATGGGTTCAATAGTCCATTTACCATTTTTATCAATATATCCCCATTTATCATCAACTTTAACCGGTGCAAGTCCTTCGCTAAAATCAAGTACTTCATCGAACTGATAATCAATTATTAATTTACCTTTTTCGTCAATAAATCCCCATTTTTCGTTTTCATTTTTAACTGCAGCAAAACCTTCAGAAAAATCTTGTGCATCAAAAAATTGTGGTTTAATAACAATTTTACCTTTGCTGTTTATAAAACCCCATCTAAAGTAAGGTATCATATCATTTTGATTACTAGCAAGCATATCTACTCTTGCATACCCATTTTTAAATTCATAAAATGACTCAGCATTTATTTCAGAAACTGTTTTTCCTTTTGTATCAATTATTTTCTTATTTACTATTGCAATTCCATCTGAAAAATCAGTTGCATAATGATATAATAAAGGTATAACTTCTTTTCCATCTTTATTTATATAACCATAATACTCCTTATCATCAATTATATATACTAATGCTAATGAATTTGAAAATTCATGGGCTAAATCGTATTTTGGAGGGACAACCTCTTTAAATTGTTTATCTAAAAACCCATATTTTTCGTTTTTTACAACAAGAATCATATCTTCCTTAAAGTCATTTACCTCATCATAATCTAATTCTGCAACAATTTCTCCTTTTTTATCTATAAAACACCATTTATCATTAAATTTTACTCTTGCAAACTCGTTTTTTTCATCAAAGAGATAAGCATCATCGAATTTACAATCGATAATTAAGTTTTTATTCCTATCGCAATATCCCCATTTGTTGCCTTTGCGGTAGGGGATAAGTTCTGGTGTTTGAGCTACAAGGCTTATGCTTATTGCCATGAATAAGATGGCTACAAATAAATTGATTAAATTTTTCATAATGCACCTATTTTTGTGTTTAAAAAATTATAAATTTATTATTCTTCTTTCCAATATTCAGTGCCGTTTTTATCTTATATACTTTTTTGTTGAAAGACTTAAATAATAGAATTGGTTTTTATAATCAAAGAGTGCATCATTTTGAAGGTTATTTTAATAGAACTGTTCCAATGTTCATATTCAGCAAAATATATATTACTACGATGAGTCCATATCAATTCCAGAAAGTGCTAATTATTTATATAAAACTGTATTGTTGAATCCTGTTGTCTAGAATATATTGCCAATATAAAAAAATCACTATTGTTTGACAAAATAAAAAACAAATAATTAATTTTTGCAAATTCATCTGACCGAAAACGGATTGCCGAAGAAAATAATTGCATTTACCCATTGTAGTTAAGTTTTGCAAAATAAAATTACAACAAAAGCGGGAATTCTTTTTTGAGAAGTCCCGCTTTTACAAAAAATTTTTAATCGGAGAAGAGTGTTAAAAAAATATATTTTCATAAGAAAATAAATAAGAGCAAATAAAGCGATAAAAATATATCGATAAATAACTAACGAATTGACGATTTTTCTTGCACTTGAAATTAATTAAGGCTAATTTGCATATGAATTGCTTATGCAGTTCAAGTATTTTTAACAAAAAGAGAGTTTGGTATGGCAAAGAAACTCATAGACGTAATGGACACCTCCTTCCGGGATGGTTTCCAATCAGTTTTTGGTGGCAGAGTGCTTTTGCAGGATTTTCTGCCCGCACTTGAAGCAGCTGTTGCCGCTGGCATCACACACTTTGAATTTGGTGGTGGCGCTCGCTTTCAGGCACCGGTATTCTACCTGAACGAAAACCCATTCGAAATGATGGACAAGTTTCGTTCGGTTGTTGGTCCGGAAGCTAATTTGCAAACTCTTGCACGTGGTGTAAACACAGTTGCCTTAGATACATCTCCGAAAGAAGTAATAGATTTGCACGCTAAAATGTTCAAAAAGCACGGCACAACAACTATCCGCAATTTCGATGCGCTCAACGACGTAAACAACCTGATTTTCAGTGGTGAATGCATTGTTCGGCACGGATTGCGTCACGAAGTTGTGGTAACTTTGATGGATTTGCCTCCGGGATGCACCGGGGCTCACGATGTAGCATTCTACAAAAAGACATTGAAGCAGATACTTGATGCCGGCATTCCGTTCCACTCCGTATGCTTCAAGGATGCAAGCGGAACGGCAAGTCCCCGCAAAGTATATGAAACAATCAAGATGGCACGCAAGATGTTGCCGGAAGGCACTCACATCCGTATGCACACGCACGAAACAGCCGGTGTATCGGTTTCGTCCTACATTGCTGCGCTCGAAGCAGGTGCTGATGGTATCGATTTAGCTGCTGCACCTGTGTCTGGTGGAACAAGTCAGCCGGACATTATCATTATGCTGCACGCATTGAAAGGTTCGGAGTTCGATTTAGGTCTGGACATAGAAAAAATCAGAGAATACGAAGAAGTATTTACAGAGTGCTTAAAAGACTACTTTATTCCGCCGGAAGCTGTTCAGGTTTCGCCTATGATACCGTTCTCGCCAATGCCGGGTGGAGCATTAACAGCAAATACGCAGATGATGAGAGACTTCAAAGTGCTTGATAAATTCCCGCAAGTGATAAAGGAAATGAGAGAAGTAGTTGAAAAAGGTGGATTTGGCACATCTGTAACACCTGTTTCGCAATTTTATTTCCAGCAGGCATACAATAACGTTATGGCTGGTAAATGGAAGCAAATCGCCGAAGGTTACGGCAAAATGGTGCTTGGCTATTTTGGCAAAACACCGGTTGAACCAGACGCGGAAGTTGTTAAATTAGCAGAAGAGCAACTTAAATTGCCACGCACAACTGAAAGCCCGCTTGTGCTCGCTGAACGCGACGAGAAAAAATCTATTGCTTACTGGAAAGAGCAACTTCAAAAGGAAAATATCGAGCTTACAGAAGAAAATATATTTATTGCTGTATCTTGTCAGACAAAGGGAATTGCCTTCCTCAAAGGTGATGGCAAAGTGAATGTTCGCAAAATTTCGGAAGAGAAAAAGAAAGAAGAGGCAAAAGTAGCACAAGCTAACGGTTCGAACAATGGCAATAATGGAAATGGTTCGTCAAAGCAGGATTACATCCCAAGTAATGTTCAGGTTACAAGTATTCCTCCGGGATTCTTGGGGGCACCGAATATGAATCCTGCAAGTGCTGTAACAAACTACAAAATTACAGTTGAAGGGCAGAGCTTCAACGTTCAGGTGCAAAATCTTAACTAAAAGAAGTTTCATAGGGACATAGAAAACAATCTACGACCTTTTGGGCGAAAGCTTAAAAGGTCTTTTTTTTTTATTTTAATTTTATTGAGAATATTCCGATATTTGTATTTAGACGCCATTTCGTATATCCGTAATATGGACGAAAACTTTGCTGAATACTGCATTTTGCTGATAAATTTCATACCGGATGATGAAATATTTAACTATTTTACTGATGTTAAAATCAACGCTTTAGTTGCCGAGAATTTATCTGAACTGAATATAACTGAAATCGAGCAGTGTTGCGTAATAATCATCAAATACGACGAACATTTGCTTGTATTCGACAGTTTTATCGAAATATTAAAAAAACAAAATAAGTTAGATAATCTCGTTATTTTTGCAGAACTGCAGTATTTCCCGCTGCTTGCCGAAAAATATCCGAACACACTTCTATTGATAGATGATGAAAAATCAAGAAACTATAATAAAGACAAAATTCTGAAAAAACTTAAATTTTGCATTTCCAAACGAACAGAAGAAGAATTCGAAGAAAGATACAAAAAATTAGAAGAAAAAGCTGAACTCTACCGGACAATTCTGAATTCATCTCCGGAGCCGGTAATAATGATAGACGAGGAGGGAACGATTCTTGGTTCGAACGACTATGCAGACAATATAATGATCAGGCGTATTGACAGCTATCTTGGGAAAAATCTCTACGACCTGATTTCTATCGGGCTTAGCTCGATGCTTAGAGTTTATACAAAAAAAGCAAAACTTACAAAATTACCGGTTAATTTTCTTTTCCGGCACTACGACTACGTTATCGAGTACACTATTGTTCCAATATATAATGATGAAAGCACCTGCAAATATATAATTTTCAGGGAAGATCAAACAGAGCGGGAATTTGCTGAACGTGCTCTAAGGTTCAACGTTGATTTACTCACCAGTGTGCTGAACAGCTTGCCGGTGATGGTATGGCATTTGAATCATAATTTTGTAATTAAACTTGTTCTGGGAGCGATTGAAAATATCGGACTATTTCAGGATATGCAAGTTGGTGAGCAAGTTAGCGAAGTACTGAAATCACATCCGCAATTTTATAAAAATATTCTGGAAGCATCGCGTAACCGCCGGCGATACTCGATAGAACACATAGGGGATAAATACGTTGAAAACTTTTATTCTGCAAAATTCGATGAGTTAAACAATTTCAGCGGACTTACAATTGTTAGCAACGACATTACCGAAAAGATAAAAGCAGAAACTGAACTCGACGAAGAACGCCGAAAACTGCAATTTGCTTTTAGTATGTCGTTCGAACTGTTCTGGGAATTTGATTTCACAACAAACACCTTTAATATTTACAAAATAAACGAAGATAAAATATATAATTTCCCGCCACCAGTAATATCAGGAAGAGAATTTTTGAAATATTGCTATGAGGACGAAATTCCTTACGTAAAAAAATTATATATATCATTTAAACGCGGGGAAATTACCAATACTGAATTTTTCCTGAAAATGCGGGATTACGACGGACGTGAGCTTTGGTATGAAAATAAAGTTGCAGTTTTCGAATACGACGATATTTCGAAGAGACCGAAAAAATTGCTTGGTGCTTCGAGAGATGTTTCTGATATAGTAAAGATTGAAAATGAAATTCACAAATATAGAAATATGCTCGAAAGTATTATCAACAGAGGGAATATTTATTATATTCTTCTTGATAGAGAAATGCGGGTAGTAACATACAACAAATACGCATTTGATAAGCTGCTTTCAACATTTAATATATATCTCAGGTATGATGCAGATTTTAAGCAATTCCTGAAAGAAAATGAGCTTTCTAAAAAAATATATAATTCATTTTTGGAGGCATTGAGCGGACAGGAAGTTCATTTTGAATACAATTATATAGATTATGTTGGTGGTGATTATTGGATAGAACACGTATTTAGTCCAATATATTCGCTTGAAGGCGAAATCCAGTATGTGAATATAATGGCACGACCTATAAACGATCGAAAAGAAGCAGAAATAAAGCGTCAGGAATCTATAGTGATGATTGAAAATGCCGCGAGAATTGCTTCCATTGGTGTGATTGCAGGTGGGATTACTCACGAAATAAGCCAGCCACTCAATGCAATCAAGGTGGCTGCCGATGGAATTCTGTATTGGAACAAACAAAATGAGTTGCTGCTACCGGAACAAATCACAAGACTTATCTACAGAATTTCCAATGCGGTTTCGAAAGTTGAAGATATTATTCAGCATATGCGTTCATACTGGCTTGAATCTACAAGTCAGGAGCGGATTGAGGTGAGAGTATCTGTTGTTATTCAACGGGCATTGAGCCTGGTTGTGCAGAAAATACAGGCACACGATATTTACCTTAAAATTGAAGAGCAAAAACCTGATTTAACGCTTACGGCGAACCCTCTGCAATTAGAAATAATAATTAATAATCTCATAATAAATGCTATTCAGGCAATTGACGAAAAAGACCAGAACGAGAAAGTAATAGTTATTTCGTTTGGCGAAGAAGACGACAAAAAGTACATTTCCGTCGCTGATAGCGGTATCGGTTTGCCAAAAGATGTATCTATCGACAAACTCTTCGAACCGTTCTTCTCTACAAAAAAGCAAGGCAAAGGCACCGGGCTGGGGCTCGCCATTGTGAAAGTGTTCGCTCAAAGAATAGGCGGGACAATCGAAGTCTGCAACAACGATATGGGTGGGGCAACGTTCAAAATATTATTCGATAAATAATTTAGAAACATTTTTTCTCGTTTTTCGTTTATATCTTGCATAATTGAGAAAAATATTATGGATTTCGGTGGGTTTAAAAATCAGTCGCAAAAGATTTCGACAATAGCCGCAATAGTGATTGGCTTTTTGTTTTTTGCCGCGTATCTATACGTTACGGGTTTGATTGCTCAACCGATTGTTTTGCTTCTTATTTCAGTTTTCATTCTTTTTTCGTTCCGCAAGAAAGCCCCAATTATAGAAAAACTATTAATCGTAGTTGCGATTTTCTTGGTTTTCAGTTTGCTCCGAGTAATTGGTTCGTCGATTGTTCCGTTTTTTATTGCATTTTTAGCAGCTTACCTGCTCGACCCGTTTGTCGAGAAGCTCAAGCAAAGATTGAACATAGCCCGATGGCTATCGTCGCTTGTGTTTATTCTGGTAATTATAGGTGTTTTCACTGTTGTGGCTGTGTTTGTGTTTCCAATAATTTTCGATCAGCTTGATAATGCACTCAAGAGCCTTACAGCATATGTGAATTCTGCGAGAAAATATGTTGAAAGCGAGGATTTTTTCCGAAAATTGCAAAAATTCGGGCTTCCCAAAAGCACTGTTCGCGAAGCGGTTCGCGACGAGCTTATTCCTCGCATCGAAGGTATAGTCAATGTGATTTTCAGTAGTTTGCTTAAAATACTGAGCAGCTTATCGGTAATTTTGACGCAGGTAGTAAATGTAATTTTGACGCCTATTATGACATTCTATTTGTTGAAAGATTTCCGAAAATTCAAAGATTATATCAAAGACAATCTGAGAACCAAGAACAAGAAGTTGCTTTCGGACTTACGCAAAGTAAACGTAATTGTAAAAAAATACATTGGTTGGCAGATTGTTGCAGCGATGATAGTTGCTACCTTCTGTTCGATTAGCTTCTCATTTTTCAATTTACCATACTCGATAGTTTTAGCGTTTATTGCGGGAATACTGAACCCAATTCCGTATTTTGGCTCTGCAATTTCGATGATTATAGGAGCATTTGTTATGCTTCTGGTTGATGATGGCAATTTCTTTGTGAATATGCTGGTGATAGTAGGGACAATATCGGCAATACACTTTATCAATGCCTATCTGATCGAGCCGAATGTGCTCGGCAAGCAGGTTGGTTTGCATCCGGTGTTGCTCATTATCTCATTATTTGTATTTGGTGGATTGCTTGGATTAATTGGTTTGCTGATTGCAGTGCCGACTACTGCGGCATTAATGATGTTCTATGAAGAATGGCGAAAAAATGAAATGAATTTAGAAGAAGATTACGAGGACGAGGTGGCGAAATGAAAAAAATAGCAGTTGTGCTGATGAGCGGTGGGATGGATTCGGCTCTGTGTGCTGCAATAGCATTGAAACAAGGCTACGAAGTTGCAGCTTTGCATCTGAATTATCTACATAGAACTCAAGAGCGAGAAGAACGTGCCTTTAATGAAATATGCGACTATTATGGAATTAGCCACAGGCTTGTTGTTGATGTAAACTATTTCAGGCAAATTGGTGGTTCGAGCCTGACAGATTTGCAGATTGATGTTCCGAAAGCAAAATTCGACAAAAACGAAATACCAAACACATATGTTCCGTTTCGCAACGGAAATATTTTGGCAATAGGAGCAAGCTGGGCTGAAACACTTGGTGCCGAAGCAATCTATATTGGAGCAGTCGAGCAGGATTCAAGTGGCTATCCTGATTGCCGCGAAGATTTCTTTCGTGCTTTCGAGCAAGCGCTTAATCTTGGCACAAAACCCGATACTCACATAAAAATTGTTACACCAATTATTCATCTTTCAAAAAAAGAAATTGTTCAGAAATCGATTTTATTGAATGTTCCGCTTTATTTAACGTGGAGTTGCTACTCAAATGAAGATGCAGCCTGCGGCGAATGCGAATCGTGCCTGCTTCGACTTCGTGGATTTGAGCAAGCAGGATACATAGACCCAATCAGGTATGTCAATAAAGCAAACGAGTGAGGTATAGCAAGATTTTTTAGACTTATTCGTCTTTTTCTTTATATTATAGGGAGGTTTGGGATATGTTGAATTCAAGCAAAAAAAGTGTTTTGCTTTATTCTTCTCTTTCGGTTTTGAGCTTTGCTTTGTTGGTTGGCTTAAGCTTACTTTTTTATAATTCCTCGTTTGCTCAGCAAAAAAATGTTAAAATAGGAGCAGACAAAGCTCCGGTAGTGCCATCGGAAGCGGCAAAGGCGTTCAACGATGCGCTTGTAGCAGTTTCCGAAGCAGTAAAACCCGCAGTTGTTGCGATAAGTGTTGATACAAAATCAAGTTCGATGAATCAATTTCCCGGGTTCGAGGAATTTTTCAAGTTTTTCGGTTTTCCAGAAGATGATCAAAAGCAGGAGCGACGCGGTCGTGCAGCTGGTTCGGGTGTGATTATCTCGCAGGATGGCTACATTGTAACAAATAATCACGTAGTCGAAGATGCTGTTGAAGATGGAATTAAAGTTATTACAAGCGACCAAAAAGAATACAAGGCAAAACTAATTGGGCGCGATCCGCTTACTGATTTGGCAGTTATCAAAATCGAAGCCTCGGGACTTAAAGTTGCACACTTTGCTAAAATCGAAGATGTGAAAATCGGACAGTTCGTTATTGCAGTTGGCAATCCACTTGGGTTGAATTTTACAATTACCAGCGGCATAGTTAGTGCAATTGGGCGAGGAGCTATGGGACTGCGACGCGACCCATACGCAGTTGAATATTTTATTCAAACAGATGCTCCGATTAATCCGGGCAATAGTGGTGGCGGGCTGTTCGATATAAACGGCAGTTTAGTCGGGATTAATTCAGCAATTGCTACTCAAACGGGCACCTATATTGGCTATGGTTTTGCTATTCCTGTTGATTTGGTTCATTCAGTTGTGCTGGATTTAATCGATGATGGTAAAATTGACCGTGGCTATGTGGGAGTTGTGATTTCCACAGTAGATGAAATTAGTGCAAGAAATGTTGGGTTGCCGAGCGTCCAGGGCGTTATGGTAAATGATGTGCTCAAAGGTAGCCCCGCAGACAAGGCTGGTATTGAAATCGGCGATGTTATTCTCGAATTGGACGGCAAGCAAATAAACAGTTCCAATCAATTGCAAAGCTATATTGCTCAAAAACGTGTTGGCGACAAAGTTAAAGTTACTCTCTGGCGTGATAAACAGAAAATTACCAAAACTGTAACTTTAGAACGTCGCAAAAGTGATGATTCGGATGAAAGCTTAAGCGAAGATGAGTCCTCCGGCAAGAAAGGCGATACTTCTGCCAACGAGCCGGTTTCGTTCGATAAGTTTGGCTTTTCTGTTGCTCCGCTAACTTCCGAACAGAAAAAAGAATTCGATGTGAAAAACGGCGTTTATATTTCGCGTGTCCAGAGATTTTCTCACGCAGCCGAACGCGGGCTTTCCCCAAATGGCGTGATTGTCAAAGTTGACAGAAAGGACCTTAAGACAACCGGGCAGCTCAAAGAAATTCTGGAAAGCAAAAGCAAGGGCGAAACCGTTATGTTTCAGGTAAAATATAAAGAACGCAACCAGATAGTTGCATTAGAAATTCAGTGATTTTTTCCGGATTATTTGCAAATTAAAGTAAACTTTAGAAATTTAGCAGAGACGCCGACAAGGCGTCTCTGTTTTTTTTGTAGTTCAATTATTTTAGTCATTATTTTTTGAATTCCATAAATATTTATATATTGTTATGCTAAATATTGCCGTTAATTTCAAAAGGGAATTAAATATAATGGAAGTAAAGAGATTAAAAACTAAAGGTGAAACAATGATAGAAAGAACAGAAGACCAATTCTGGGCATATGAAATAGATAAAAATAATAGTAAGGAGGATTTGGTTTTATTGGATAACGTCCAGTTTATTTATGAATTATCTTTGGCTGAATTAGAATTAAAAGCCTTAGATGTTAAGTTTGAAGTAACAAATGGCTTAAGAGAATTTAAAATATTAAATAAATCAAATGAACAAAAAGAATTAATAAAAAGAAAGGGTGCATATTACAAAACAGTTGATGGGCAGTTAACAGATTACTTCAAAATAATTCAAAAAAATAGAACTCGTTCTGTAAATCAATATTTAACTCACTGGATTTATCCGTATAAAGGCAAATTCCACCCACAAATGATTAGGGCGTTGCTAAATATAATCGGATTAAATGAGGGAGATACTGTTGTTGATCCATTTTCAGGCAGTGGTACCACAGCACTTGAAGCTCAACTTTTAGGAATTAATTTTATCGGGATAGATATTTCACCACTTTGCGTTATTCAGGGAAAAGTAAAGACAGAATCTATTTATATTATAGATGAAATAAAAAAATTGAAAAAGGAAATTTTCCAAAATTATTCATCAAACCTATTTCAAACTGATGAAAATTACTATGATATCTTGAATAATTTATCAGAAGATGATAGAATAAAAAATTTCTATAGATTGGCAAGATTATTGGCAGTAAGCGATAATTCCCGTAGGAAAAGAGATTTTTTCAATTCATTTATTAAAAATATTGATTTGATGATTTCTTCTGTGGAAGATTTCATAAGGGTAAAAGATGAATTGAATTTAACATTAGGAAATGTGAAAATTGAAGTTGGTGATTCCAGAAATATAAAATTATCTGATAATTCAGTTGATGGAATAATTACATCACCACCTTATTCCATTGCTCTCGATTACGTAGAAAACGATATTCATTCTCTGAAAGATTTAGGTTTTGACGTGTTGAAGATGAGGGATGATTTTATTGGAGTTAGGGGAAATGGAAGAAGTAAAATAGAACTTTACAACGAGGATATGAAAAAATCATACAAAGAAATGCACAGAGTGCTAAAAAAAGATAAATATGCTGTTATTGTTATAGGAAATGCTACTTATCAAGGACAGGAAGTAAAAACAGTAGAGTTTACTATTGATATTATGGAAAATCTTGGATTCAAATTAGAGAAAAATATAAATAAAATAATCTTTGGTTTATATAATGTGATGAAAAAAGAAAATATTCTGATTTTTAAAAAGGTGAAATAAGTATGTGTAATAATGAAAATGAATATATTAAGAAACTCGAGAATGTGATCAAACAAATGTTACAACCATTAAAAGACATTCCTTTCAACCTTGTAATAGAAGCAATTACAGGAAAAAAAGTAATGTCTTTTGACTTTAAAAACTCAGACCATAAAAAAGTATTGAAGCTATTAAAGCAATCCGCACTAATAGCTGGGAAGGAAATAAATAAAACAGGAATTTTGAGATCAAGACCTAATGAAATTGGAAATGATATAGAACTTTATGTCCGAAAAGCATTAAATTCGTCAGGTTTAACTGCGGATATTCCAGAAAGCACTAAAGGCAATAAAAAAGCAACAGGTTATCCCGATATATTGTTTTGGTATAATGAAAAACCATATTATTTAGAATGTAAGACATATAATATCGAAAATATAGCCACAACTCAAAGAAGTTTTTATTTTTCACCATCTGATGAATTTAAAGTAATTTATGATGCACCTCATTTTATATTATCTTTTGAAATTTATGTTTCAGGAGAACAAGATAACAAACATATTTATAAATGTAAACATTACAAAATATTATCTAATAAATCGCTATCCTTAGATGTAAAGTATGAATTCAACTCAGATAATAAAAGAATGTATTCCGGAAAAGATGGAACAATTGTATTAGATGAAGGAGAAATTGAATAGATAAATTGGCGACATTATGCACAACAGTGGCTGTACGCCGTTAAAAAGTCGCATAGACTAAGAACGTTACTTATACAAAATGAAAAAATACTACATATTTATATTGCTTGCACTTGTGGTGGTGCTTTTTTTGCGGTTCAACCGACAGGACCTGCTGATAAAAGATGTTGTCGGGATTATAGGCGGCGACCATCACCAATATTATGCGATGGTGGATTGTTTTCGCGGGCAAGCACCTTTCTGGTATTCAGACGCTCCATTCAACAAAAGGTTGTTGGTGCCACTTTTGGCGGCGGCGTTGCCATTTGAACGAGGCTTTTCGCTAAATTTGATTAATGCAATTCTGTTGTATCTGGGCTTTGCGTTTGCATTTCGAACACTTGCAAAACGTTTTGTCAAACCGAAGATTGCACTTTATATTGTGTTGCTGCATATTTTTTGTTTCCCGGTGTTCTATTATAGCGTAGTTGGGTTTGTGGATGCGGCTCTTGTGGGGTGGATGATGATTTCGCTTTCTTTGCTTTTGGGAGGTCGCTACGTGTGGTTTTGCATTGCTGTGGCAGTTGGCTTGTTTCTGAAAGAGAGCATAATAATAGTGTTTGCTTGCGGATTGCTGTATTTTGTTTTCAAAAGAGACTGGAAGCAAGCAGTTTTGCTTGTGCTGCTTTATGCTGCTGCATATTTTTTGCAGCAGAAGATTATGCAAATATTAAATTATGGAATACCATATACATATGGCTGGAAAATTGAGCTATCGACATTGAAGAATAATCTTGCCCGCCCGCGGACTTATCTTTCGTTTTTGCTTTCAGCATACCCTTCGCTGATAATTTTTGCAATTGGGATATACTTGTATTTAAAGAAAAAATTTGCCGGACAAGATAGGGAAATTATTCTTTTGTGTTTTGCCGGGCTTGCTCTGGTGCTTGCATTGTATGTATATTCGCTTTTTGTGGCATATTCCGATGGCAGGTTTATCTATCCGGCTATAGCATTTTCGATATATCTTTCCGGGATAATAACAAAAGAGAATGCCCCTGCGTGTTGAAACTGCAGAGGCATTCACAGCGAAATAAATATATAATCAACTCTTTACTCAATTCCCATTCGTTGTTTCAGGATTTTCTGTGTGTAAGGAATTAGCCCGCCTGCATCAACTATTGCCTGACGAGCCTTTGGCAGAGGAACAATTGGAAATTCTTTGCCTTGTGTTTTGTTAATAACTTTGTCGTTCTGAATTTCGAGTTCGTCGCCAACTTCGGCTTCGATTTCAGGGCAGATAACTGTTCGCAAGCCCAGATTGATGCTGTTTTGCAGGAAGATACGAGCAAAATCTCTTGCAACAATAGTCAGGTTGTGCCCTTTTAGGCACGAAGCCGCCTGTTCACGGGAAGAACCGCAACCGAAATTCTTTCCGGCGAGGATAACTCTTGTTTCGTCGGTTTTTTCACTATTGAGCAATTTGTTGAGTTCCTTGATATCATCAAAGGCGAACTGCGGAGTTTCCGATGGCAGAACAGTTGCCATATATCGTCCGGGATAGATGATATCGGTCGAAATATCATCACCAAATTTATAGATTACTTTAGCCATATTAAAACCCTCCTTTTTGCGGATTTGTTATCATTCCGGTAATTGCCGAAGCAGCAGCAACAGCCGGGGAACACAGATAAACGTCAGATTCGGGATTGCCCATACGCCCTTTGAAATTGCGGTTTGTTGTTGCGAGTGCTACTTCTTTGTCGCCCAAAGCTCCCTGGTGCACACCCAAGCAAGGTCCACATCCGGGGTTCATAACAACTGCACCGGCTTTAACAAGGTCGTTTACATAACCGAGTTCGAGAGCTTTCTGGTATATTCTGTATGAAGCAGGGAAAACAAGCATACGCACACCGCGGGCAACTTTTTTGCCGCGAAGTATGTTTGCTGCAGTTTCCAAATCATCCAAACGTCCATTGGTGCAAGAACCAATAACGATTTGGTCCACTTTCAGTCCTTCGACTTCAGTAACCGGCTTGACGTTATCAACTGTGTGCGGGCAGGCAATCTGCGGAACAAGTGAAGAGGCATCAATTTCGACAACCTGATAGTATTTAGCATCTTCGTCTGGAGCGATAAGTTCAATATCGCCAGTTACTCCGGCTTCTTCGCGCAGAAATCGTATGGTTTCTTCATCTGGCGGAACAATACCGGAAGTAGCACCGGCTTCGACAGCCATATTGCATAATGTAAGGCGTCCCGAGGTGCTCATATTGCGAATAGTCGAGCCGTGAAATTCCAGCACTTTGAAATTTGCACCTTCTGCTGATATTTTGCCAATCAAATGCAAAATAATGTCCTTAGGTTGAACATATTTTGGGAGTTCGCCCTCGACAACTACTTTGATAGTATCGGGCACTTCTACATTAAGCACATTACCGAGAGCCCATACAGAAGCCATTTCGGTTGCGCCGATACCGAAGGCAAATGCTCCAAGAGCCCCGTGAGTGGTTGTGTGGCTGTCTGTTCCAACTACAACATAACCGGGCAGAACGTAGCCGTTTTCGGGCAGGATTTGGTGGCAGATACCGCCTTCGTCTCCGCGAATATCGTGAAATTTGGTAATTCCTTGTTCAGCAACGAATGCGCGGATTTTCTTCTGATTGGTGGCGGTTTTCTTGCTTTCTGCGGGAACTCTGTGGTCGAAAATAATAGCAATCCGATTTGGGTTCCACACTTTTGCGGGGCGACCAAGACCGGCGAAAATTTCCTGGAATTGGTTCATCACAAGTGCCGCATTTTCGTGCGACATTGCAGTATCGACAGCTGGTTCGAGCACTTCGCCGACTTCAACGCTTTGTCGGGAGGTTGCACGTGCCAGAATTTTTTGAACAATCGTTTGACCCATTTTCTCCTCAATTTCTGTGTTCGAAATGAAAATTAGAATTTATAATTTATAAACAATTTTTTTAATAAAGAAGTAATTTTGATTTGAAATTCAATCTTTAATAATAAAGTGCTTACACACAGTTAGCGTTTAAGTGAATTTCTACAAATAATATTGGTTTCTTTGCAAAATAAGAATCAGAATATTTAATAAATCGCTGATTTTGAAGTTTTCAGGACGCACCGGGTGCGTCCTGAGCCATCAAATATATTCTTCGCCAAACTTGTTTTTTACGTCTTCTACGCTTTGGCGAACCTGTTGCACTTTGTCGACCGGGCAAACAAGCACTGCATCGTCTGTTACAACAACGGCAACACCGTCCATTCCCAGAACAGAAACAACAGCCATTTTGCTTTCGTTGATAACGATAGAGTTGTCTGTTGCAACAAACGAAGTCCGCCCAATGGAAATGTTTCCACTGCTATCAGCCGGGCGTGTTCGCCGTAGAGCATCGAGTGCCCCGACGTCGTCCCATTTGAACAATGCACGGGCAACAGCGACATTGGCAGTTTTTTCCATAAGCCCGTAGTCTATGGAAATATTCGGAAATTCCTTAAAAATATCTCCGATTTCATTCAGCAAAGAGTTGGAAGGAGTATGGATTGAACTAACTAAATTTTTAGCCATAAGTTCAATATGATTGCCAACTTCGGGAAGATGTTGCTTCAATTCACTAACGAAGGTTGAAAGCTTATAGAAAAACATTCCGCTATTCCACAGGAAATTGCCAGAGGCAAGGTAGTGGGCTGCTGCTTCGGTAGAAGGCTTTTCGCGGAAGCTCAGAACATCGAAAATCAATTGCCAGTTGGTAACTTTTTCGCCAAGCTCGATATAGCCGTAACCGGTTTCGGGGCGGGTCGGAGGAATACCGATGGTGAGAATTTTCCCTTCGGCTTCGGCATATTTCATTGCTTCATCAACTGTTTCGATGAAAGAGTGTGAAGGGAAAATATGCTGGTCTGCAGTGAGCACAGCTACAGATAAATCAGGTTCATTGCTGTATTTAGCAAGAAGAACGGCGGCTCCAAGTGCAAGGCAGGGAGCTGTATTGCGTTTGTAGGGCTCCGGAATGATGTTTTCCGGTGGGAAATCAGCAAGCATATTTCGCATAATCGGAGCAAGCAATTCGCTTGTGATAATATACACGTCCCGTTTGTCGATAAGCGGTGCCACCCGCTCAACTGATTCTTCGAGCATAGTTTTGTTGTCTGAAACTAATTTTAGCAATTGTTTCGGTTTTTTGCGCCGGCTAAGTGGCCAAAAACGTTCGCCAGAACCACCTGCCATAATTAATGCAACTCTTTTCATTGAAATCCCTTATTTTTATGATATAAATATGCAAAACATTTATAAAAAGCGAAGAATGAAATTCCTAAGATGATAATTGCCCACATCCAGTATGGCAGAAATAAATATTTCTCTAAATAACCTGTATCGGAATACATTATTTCGCCATTCATTTCTATACGGTCTATGAAAAAATATCCGACATTTGGGTATAAACTGAGCATAGAGGACACACCGAGAAATTGAAGCACTAATTGCTTGGCTCTATCCGACGATTTTATCCCAATATACATTAGCAAGGCACCTACTGCAATCAAAAATATTACTCCAAATACAGAACGCACCCAGATAATAACTGTTATGACAATCAAAGCACCTACAATTACAAGCAACCTTTGAGTTGCTTTGACTGAACCGGACGAATAAATAAAAAGCATACCGGCAAAAGTGGGTCCGAGTGGTCCGCTAATGGCAACAAGAGCCTGCCCGATTGAGCCAAGAAAATGCACTCCGGAATGCACCGCAACTCCTGAACCATCGGGATGCACAAGTAAGTAATGGAAGTTGCCGCCGAGTAGCAATGCCGCAAGACCGTGCCCCATTTCGTGAAAATATGTTGCCAAAATTGTGATTGGGTATAGGTAAATGAATCCAGTAGGAATATTCCAGATAAGAATAAGGAAAATAGAAAAACCCGAAAAATACCAAGGAGAGTTTTTATTAAAATGCCTGTCTAAATTATTTTGCGGAAAGGGCATATTTTAGTCCTTTTTGTTCAACTTCAGAAGTTTGCGGATATGGTTCAATTCCGAAGGTGTGAAAAATTTAAGTAAGTAAAGAATGACAGCAAACGATGCAAGAAATAGCGAACGCACCAAAATCGCCCATTTCATTTCGAGTGATATAGTTGCTTCTTTTGCAACAAAATAGACTATAGCTGTTGAGAATACGATAATCCAGACTCGCCGCCATTCGTAGGCAATCGGGTAGATTTTTTGTTGATAGATGTATAAATTGCTTGCACCGACCGCATACCCGGCAACAATTGCAATAGCCGAGCCCCAGTATGAAATATATGGAATTAGAATAAAGTTCAGAATTAAGCTTACTGCAGCACCAAGCCCGACAGAAATACCAACATAACGCGTGTTCTTAGTAATCAGAAAGCCAGCGGCAAAATGCGACTGACTGCCGTTAATGAAAAATGCAAGCAGAATCACCGGCACAATGGCAAGCCCTGTCCAGTAGGACGGTTCGATAAAACGACCACCTATAAACGGCAATTGAACCAAATACTCGATAAACAGAGAAGTTGCAAGGAAAATGCCCGAGCAGAACAGCACATAGTAAGTAAAGACGCGGGCAAAGAGTTCTTTTGAGCCTTCTTCGTTGTAGCGGCTCAAATAAAATGGTTTCCACGCATAATCAAAAACTGTAACGACAATCATCATCGGAATAGCAAGCCGAAAATTAACAGCGTAAATCGCTAAGTCGTTTGTCGAGGCAAGTGCTTTCAGAAACGGACGGTCTGCCACTTGCAGTATCATTGCCGATAGGTTTGCCGGTAGGGTGGGCAATCCGAATTTGAACATATCTTTGATAAGTTTCCAGTCGAAATACTTTACTAAATTGTTTCTTACTTCCTTGAAAACTATCAGAATTCCGAACGAGGACGCAATAAGTTGCGAAATGATAACTCCAATTGCACCCCAGCGGAGCGACACAACCAAAATTAAGTTGTTGGCAACTGCAATAATTATTACCAGCAGTCTTGTCTGGGCAAATTTTCTTGCCTGACGTGTCATTCTAAGATATGCATACGGGATTAGAATTAAGCTGTCGAAAAGCGGAATCAGAACAGAAATACGAACTATTGTTGCGGCTTTTGGCAAATCTATCAAATCGTAAGCAAAATAGTCGGCAGTAAGAATAACAACCAATGCGAACGAAGCGGCAATGCTGGAAATTACAAACATAGCGTTCGAAAACACTTTCCGGCATTGCTCGGGATTGTCCTTTTGGTAGAAACGGAAGTAAGATGATTCCAAGCCGAACGAGAAAATAATATTAAGAAAAGCGAGAATGGAATATATGAAAGTGATTTCCGCAAGTTCTGTTTTTGTAAGGTAATTAGTGTAGAGTGGGGTAAGCAGAAAAGAAAGAAACCGACCTATTACCTGAAAAACTCCATATATTATAGTGTCGCTTGCAAGCGACTTGATTTTATCACGCATACGAAGATGTCAAAAATTAAAATATAAAATTAATTAAATGTTCACATAAAAAGTAAAGTTTTTTTCTCAATAAAATTATATATTAAACTTCATTAGTGTGTAACATTTGTAAAATTATAAAAAATTCATTTATGAAAACAAAACTTGAAAAGTTCGAGAACTATTGTCTGATGAGATTAGACGGGCAATTTGTAGGTGGCGACGAAACGGATGAATTTTTCAATCTTGCGATGGATGCTCTCGGCGATGGGTGCAAAAATCTCGTGATGGATTTCAAGGATGTTCTGTATTTTAGTTCTATAAGCATTGGCAAGCTGATTAAGCTCAATTACGAATACAACCTGAAGGACTCGCGTTTGATACTGACAAATGTGAATAAGACACTCCAGGATGTATTCAAGATTACAAAGGTCTCGTCTATATTACGCATAACATTGACAATGGAAGAGGCTTTGGAGCAACTGAAATAAAAAGACTATCCCTGATTGTGGATAGTCCGAAATTTTACGCTAAGTTTGTTATAGGAAGTATCTTTAATTGTAAATACGCATCATTTGAAAAAGTGTTTCAACTTTTTTCGCAGATTATACATAATAAATAATAATTGCAAGATTGTCCGAATATAAATAAAAAAGGCTGCTTTTCCGTAGAAGCAGCCTTTGTGTTTTATCAATCATCTACTTTTTGCGTTTTGGGCGATTTTGATTCGGGCGGTTGCTGTGTTGTGGCTTTGCACCGGGTAGGGTGCGTCCCTGAGCTTCGGCTAATTCCTGAGCTTCCCTCATTTTGCGTTGCAACCAGCCTTCTTTCTTGGGCATTTTCTTTAAGTCTTCGAGAGTTAGACGTTTTTTAGAAAACTTGTTTATATAAATTTGTTGTGCAATTGATAGCAAATTAAAGAAGAAATAGTATAAATTAAGCCCGGACGGGAAGTTTGAGAACAAGAAGAGAAACATCACCGGCATCATATATACCATTGCTTTCTGGCGTGGGTCTGTGATTGTCATTTTTTGCTGAATGAACATAGTAACGCCCATAAGCACTGCCAAACCCGATAAGTGGCTAATTCCGAGGAAGGAAAATCCGAAGTTCAAAATTTTGTCGGGCATCGATAAATCAGTAATCCACCAGATAAACGGTTCCTGACGAAGTTCTATAGCCGAACGCAGCACAGCCCAAAGAGCGAATAAAATTGGCATTTGCAGCAGCAAGGGCAAGCATCCGCTTGCAGGATTTATGCCATATTCGGAATAAAGCTTCATTATTTCTTTTTGTTGAGCTTGTTGGTCGTCCTTGTATTTGGTGCGTATTTTTTCCATTTCGGGCGAAAGCAGTTGCATTTTTTGAGCTGAACGCATCTGGGTAATGGACAATGGATGAAGCAATAGTTTGATTATTAGTGAGAAAATTAATATTGCAATTCCGTAATTCGGCACAAATTTATGCACAAACTGGAATATCGGCAGCATAAAGTGTTCGCCAATCGGACGGATTAAGAAACGCCAGCCAAAATTAATCAAAGCGTTCATTCCGTACGAACGAACAATATTGTATTCGAGCGGACCGATGAATATTTTGAAATTGTTGTGCTGTTCACCACCTTTGTATGGAATGCGGTAGTTTATCGAGTAAGTTTCGGTAATTCCGTTTTTGGCGTGGTGGCGGGCGTATCCGGAAATATCAACTGTGCCGTCGAAACTTTGCCAGGGCTGCGGCATTATTGAAGTAGCAAAATATTTAGTTTTGATTGCCGCATAGTCAATTATTCCTGTGAAGCTTTTTTCGGTTGGCTTGGTTTCGGTTGCATTGACTTCTTCCACTTCGCCGTTCATCTGAACTATTGCCATTGCATCGCTTGCTTCGTCCACGCTGTTGTATTCCTGCGGGGGCAATCCTTTTTCCCAAACGAGATTGTATCCACGAGTTGGGAGCACGTCCTCCAGATTAGCAACAGTGATGTTTTGTTCTATATGGTATTTGTCGCCGAAGAACTTAAGCACTTTCTTGATTTTACGGTTATTTCCCAAATCAAGTTCGAACACAAGGTTTGCAGATTGGTTGCCTTGAATTTTTATGTTTGTTGAGGACTGGTTGGCAAGCGAGAAGTTAAGGTCGCGGGTGTCGATTTTTTTAGCATCAAGAGTAACGAAGTTAATGTAGAGTTCGCCATTGCCGCGGCGGATAAGCTGCACAGGAGTTTTGTCCCATTTTTTGTATTTTTTCAGTTTCCAGGATTTAAGAACGGCACCACGGGAAGAGATTTCAGCAACGAACAAATCGTTTTCGATTGTGTAAATAGTTTCGTTTTGCGAGGCAAATTGCGAAAAAATACCGTAGCGTTGCTGAGTTTGGAATGAATCGGCAACAGATTTCACCGGAGCAAGGCTATCCTGAGCTTTTGCGGGCAACTGGTGAGCGGTGGTATCTGCTACTGTGTCTTTTGGTGGCTTGGGAGCTTCTGAAACCGACATATAGAAGAGCCACCCAAACAGCAGCAACATAATCAAAGTCATTCCGATAAATGAATTTCTATCCATATTCTACTTCAATTAATTAATAATTTTCTTTTTAAATAAAATATCGGGAACGGGGTCGAACCCACCTTTCGAAAATGGGTTGCACCTCACAATACGCTTGATTGCCAAAAAAGTTCCGAATATCGAGCCGTGCTTTTCGATGGCTTCGATTGCATACTGGGAGCAAGTTGGATAGAAACGGCAGGACGGCGGGAAAATCGGGGAAATAGCAAATTTGTAGAATTTAATCAATATTATTAGGATTTTCTTCATCAACTTGCCTTTTGATAATAGAATTACGGAATTTTTCGACAATTATCATAAATTCAGCGAAAACATCGGTTAATCTTATAAGCGACGGCTTAGCAACGGGTGTTCGCCAGAATAAAATTATAGCTGAGATATTGATGTTGCCTGCCAGCAGCAAATGAACATATTGACGAAGAACTTCTCTCAGCAAACGCTTCACACGGTTTCGCACAACAGCCCGTTTCGAAACTTTCTTGCTTGCAACGACAGCGTATTCGAGCGGGTTTGCACTTACTTCGTTGCATTCGATTACAACAAATAAATTAGAAGTCGAAAATTTTTTGCCATTTGCGAAAACTTCTTGGAAGCGTTTTTGTTTTTTGATTGTGGCAAGCCGAGTGGACGGCATTTTCGACCTCTTGAATTTATTTGCATAACAGTGAGCGGCTATGCTCAAAGTCTATGCATATTATCAATGTACTATCTTTCGTCGCTAACAGTCAGACGGTAACGACCTTTTGCACGGCGGCGAGCAAGCACCTTGCGACCATTCTTCGAAGCCATACGTGCGCGAAAACCATGCTTATTAACTCTTTTACGACGACTTGGCTGATACGTTCTTTTCATAAATCACCTTAGCTCGATAATTTATTATAAATTATAGTTTTACGAAAAAATGAACTACAAATATAAGAATTTTTTTAGATTTATAAAATTTATTTATCTGTTAGATATGAAATTAATTAAATAATGATAGTCAGAGAAGCGGGCAGTGCGTTCCGATTATTTACAATAAGTATTATTAAAAAAATATAATTATTCAAAAATTTACATAATTCAGAAAAATTACTTAAATTTAGATTATTTGTAAAATATAACGGCTCGAATAGTTTATGATTATTGACGCATTTTTGGTGCCAACCGCCATAAACGAAGATACGTATTTTTCGAATTCTGTTGTGATAATGATTGATGTTCTGAGGGCAAGCACAACAATTGTTACGGCTCTTAGCAATAATGCCCGCGAAATTATTATCACAGATACAACCGAAAAAGCAGTAAAGCTATACAATACCATCGACAAGCAAAATGCAATTCTTGCAGGCGAACGCAACGGAATGAAGCCCGATGGATTTGGCGCCGGCAACTCCCCGACAGAATTCACAAGGGAAAAAGTTGAAAATAAAATAGTAATTCTCACTACAACGAACGGGACGCAAATATTTACCCGTGCTAAAGAGTCGCCTTGCCGAATAGTGGCTTCGTTTGTGAATTTGTCCGCAGTCTGCGAGTATGTGCTAAGCCGTGTCGAAAGCGACCCCTCTGTGCATTCAATAATCTTGTTCGCCGCTGGCAACAAAGGCAGAATTTCCTACGAGGACACACTTGCCGCAGGTGCATTTGTAAGCCTTTTCCACGAACAGCTTGCCTGCAAGCTAACAGATGCGGCTCATTTGGCGAAATCTATCTACCAGATGCACAAAGATAATATAAAGGAATTTGTCAGAACTACTGAACACGCAAAATTGCTTGAAAGCTTAGGATTTGAATCTGATATTGAAATAGCCTCAACGATTGACCTTTATCCGATAATTCCGTTTATCGATGGAAATAGTATTAAAATTCTCAAAGCAACAGAGGTAAAAAATGGCTGAAAGCAACGACGAAATAGTGATTAAACGCAGCAGCAAAAGGGAAAAGCCCAAACAGAATCCAGAGAAATCGCCCAAAGAAATGAATGTTTCCCTTTACTCCCGGATTTTTGCTGTGCTGCTGATGATTTTCTCTGTTTTGTTGTTTCTTTCGATTATTTCTTACACACAAAAAGATGAACTAAATGCAAAAATAACGCTTTCCGAGCTTCTGACGATTTTTTCGTCGGATTCGATGATACGAATAAAAGCAGAAACCACGCAAAACTGGCTTGGGCTTACCGGTGCAGTGCTTTCGGACCTGATGATAAATGGCACTATCGGCTATATTATAGTTTTCTTGCCTGTGTTTCTTTTCGTTTGGGGGCTGAATATTTACAAATCGTTCGAAATTCCTGATAAACTTATACGCAACACTATTATTTACTTTTTGTTCGGGATTTCGTTTTCGTCTCTGCTTGGGGCTTTAAGAAATTTCGAAACATTTAGCACAATAGACAAAGAATGGCTGGGGGCAATTGGTTTGTTTGCCGGTTCGTTGATGTCGAAGTTGCTAAGTCCGTTTGGTGCAACCTTGTTTTTTCTGATTGCCTTGTTTTTGCTTGTATATTTTGGAACTAACATAAATTGGAAGCCGATATTTGCTAAAGTTTGGGAAATTTCCCGGCTTATTTACAGAAAAAGCATAGCACTTTTCAGATTTCTGTTTGTCAAAGTGAAAGATTTTGAAAAAATCAACAAGGAACTGCTTTCAGAAGAATTGCCACAGGACAAACAGGAGGAAGAATCCATTGCAGAAACTGTTGAAACTGCCACCGAAAGCAAGACCACCGGGCAAACCGAAGTTCAGGAAAACATTGTTGCAACTGAAGTTAAGCAGGAGCAACCCAAACAACCTGAATTGAAAATTAATATAAAAAATCCATTCAAAGAGCAGGCTCCGCCTATTGCACCACTTGGTCTGCGAAAAATTGACGTTGAAAGCCAGTTTGTTGATAAATCAGTTTCGAAAATCAAACAAATTGAGAGCGTCGGGCTTTCCAATCAAGCCCATCAGGACAGTGAAAGTCAGGTAGCACAGAGCGACGAAGAAACGGTTGCAAACGAAACGGCAGAGCCAAAAGACGTTGCTCCTTCGAAGCAAATTGCAATGGAAAGCGAACGCACAGGAACAAAAGATGAAATCAAAGAGAAAGAAACAAATGAATATTTTCCTGTCGAGGATAGTTCAGAACTTCCGGAAATTGACGAGGCACTGATTGTAAAACCCAAAACGGCAAAACCTTTGCAGGAGGATATAGACGAAGCAGTGATTCGTCCGAAACCAATTGAAATCAAGCCAACAGCACCAGACAAACCCAAGCCGTTAATCATCGAGGTGGAAGAGCCCGCTCCTGAAGACGAACCCGTTTTGAACACTCCGCTTGGAGTTGCAATTCACGACGAGGATATCAGATACGTTCCGCCGGGTGTGCAACTTCTCGATACCAGTTCGGAGGAAATCAGAGTAAGCGACGAAGAACTGCGAATGAACGCCAGAATTTTGCAGGAGAAGCTCGAAACATTCAAAATTTACATAGAAAATCTAACTGTAACGCCGGGACCGGTTGTAACGCAATATGAATTTGTTCCGGCGGCTGGAATTAAAATCAGCCGTATAGAAAGTCTTGCCGACGACCTTGCAATGGCATTGAAGGCTCGCGGCATAAGAATAATTGCTCCGATTCCGGGGCGTGGCACAGTCGGGGTGGAAATACCGAACCAACACCCATCTGTAGTGCGTTTCAGCAACGTTGTCAATACAGCTAAATTTTACGAATCAAAGGCACACTTGCCAATAGCTTTGGGCAAAACAATTTCGGGGGAAGTAGTTGTTGCAGACCTAACAAAAGCACCGCACCTTCTTATCGCTGGTTCGACGGGTTCCGGAAAATCTGTTGGAATAAACACAATAATTAATTCCTTGCTTTTCAGGATGCACCCGCGGGATTTGAAATTTGTAATCATAGACCCAAAGAAGGTGGAATTGCAACAATATAGCCGTTTGCGTTATCATTTTCTTGCGATGTCGCCCGATATTCAGGATGCAATTGTTACAAATCCGCAGGATGCAGTTGCAATACTCAAATCGACTGTTTTAGAAATGGAGAACAGATACAATATATTGGCAATGGTCGGGCAACGCAATATTGCTGACTATAATGCGAAGGTTCGGGCGGGTGCTTATAAACATATAAAGGAATTTGACCACAGACCTATGCCATATATTGTTGTGGTAGTCGATGAACTGGCAGACCTGATGCTGACGGCATCACGTGAAGTCGAGGAACCGATAATCCGATTGGCACAGATGGCGCGTGCCGTTGGAATTCATCTGATTATTGCAACTCAAAGACCGTCTGTAGATGTTATCACTGGAATAATCAAGGCGAATTTCCCTGCCCGCATAGCCTATTTGGTAGCCTCGAAAATTGATAGTCGCACAATACTTGATATTTCTGGAGCCGAACAGTTGCTTGGCAATGGCGATATGCTGTTTTTGCCGAGCGGTTCGCCTAAACCGATAAGAATACAGAATGCCTTTATTTCGACCGACGAAGTAGAAAATGTATGCAATTTTATAGGGAAGCAGTCGGGCTATAGCAAACCGTATATGTTGCCGAGTTTGCTGGAGGACAAATCATCATCCGGAAGCATTGCGGCAGAGGACCGCGACCCGCTTTTCGAGGAAGCAGCGCGGCTTGTTGTGCAGTTGCAACAGGCGTCGGTGTCGCTTATCCAGCGGCGTCTGAAAGTGGGCTATGCCCGCGCCGGAAGAATTATTGATGAATTGGAAGATGCTGGAATAGTTGGTCCGAACGAAGGTAGCAAAGCACGAACAGTTCTGCTCGAAAGCGAAGCAGAATTAGAAAGAATTTTGTAAGATTGAAAAAGTGCTGACGCTAAATAATAATTATTTTTATGAAAAGTGGTTCGGGTTGTGGCTATTGCCTCAATAGGCGAATCGTGTGATGTTAGGAGTAGGGATTAATTTCTGATGATAAATAAGTTTGAATAATATTAATATTAGTTTGGATTAGCTTATTATGCTTGATTATAGGTATGGTGATTGAAATGGAAAACGAGACATTACCTTTTGATTGGGAGCAGGATTCAATTATCAACAAAAGTTCGTTGCTGGAAGTATTGACGAATATCGAGGAATTAGACGAGAAAAATAGAATTCAGACAGAAGTTCTGAAAATTTTAAAAATTCTTAAGAATACATCAAAGGATGATTTAGGATTATTAAATTTTTCAAATAATGGCGATACTCTAACAATAAAAAAAGATACGCTGCTTGAGGAACTGAAGCAAATCCTTGAAGCTCAGACTATTGAAAGAACAAAATATTACATTTCTCGCTTAAAAAAAAGTCTGACAGTGGTTAAAACGAGTAAAATTAATGACATAAACCTGAATCGCTGGAAAGAGTATGATGATATAATCACAGACAGTTTATGGGTATTAGACAAGAGAGATGCTTCTGGCGCTCATAATGCCGGGTATTGGGGCAACTTTATTCCACAAATTCCAAATCAATTTCTTAGAAGATACACCAAACAAGGTGAATGGGTGCTTGATCCTTTTTTAGGAAGCGGGACAACACTAATTGAATGCAGAAGATTAGGTCGGAACGGTGTCGGAGTTGAGTTGCAAAACGAGGTTGTGGAATTAGCAAATAAAAACATTTCTGCTGAAGGAAATATTTTTAATGTAAGAACTGAAATTATCAATGGGGACAGCACTGTATTAAATTTCAAACAAGAACTTGAAAAAAGAGGCATAAAATCGGTTCAGTTTGTAATAATGCATCCACCATATTGGGATATTATTAAATTTAGTGATAATAAGAAAGATTTATCAAATGCTCAGAGTGTGGAAGAATTTTTGAATTTATTTGGAAATGTTGTTGATCACACTTGCGATGTCTTGGATAATGGTAGATATTTTGCGGTTGTCATTGGAGATAAGTATTCTCAAGGTGAGTGGATACCGTTGGGATTTTATACTATGAATGAAGTGCTGAAAAGAGGTTATGTTTTAAAATCAACGATTGTAAAAAATTTTGAAGAAACAAAGGGAAAAATGAATCAAAAGGAATTATGGAGATATAGGGCTTTAGTGGGTGGATTTTATGTTTTCAAGCACGAATATATATTTTTGTTTAAAAAGGAAACAAAATGAGCACAACTCATGTATTTATTGTTGATACAAACACATTCAGGTATCACTTAGAATATCTATTCGCAGGAACTGGTGCCAAAGATAATTATATAGATTTTAATGATAAGCCAAACACTCAACTAAACCATACAACAGAAGACAATTTAGTTGGAATGATTGCTGATTCACAAAGAATAAGAAAAGGAGATTTTATAGTATTTTACCTTCAACAAAACTATTCTCAAAAGGTATTCGAAGGAAAATTTTACGGGATTTTCAAAGCAAAAGAAGATTTATCGTTTTTAGATAATAATGACAAAGAACAGTTTTTAAAGGATAAATTAAAAAAGTCATTAACATTTAGAACATTACTCGAACCATACGAAATATATCCAGAGGGAGTTACTGAATGGGAAGCTTTGGACGAAATAAAGTGTATTAATTCGCCCAATCAAATGTTATGGAGTTTAATTTACAGGAAATTAAAAGGCAATCGTGGAAATACAATGATTACTATTTACGAAAGCGAAAGGCTCTTTAAATTACTTCGTGATAAAAATCAGCGTCAGGCACTTTCTGGTAAAAAATTTACTTTTGATATTGAAACGCAAAGAATTAAGATTGACGACAATCAAAGTTCGTATAGTTATACAGGTAGAATTGAGAGAATAAATATTTTCCCAAGATTAATTCAAAAATACAATGATCGTAAGGCGTTTGAAGTTCATTTGCAAGCTTATATTGTTCAAAATATTGGAAGAGGAACAAACAAGAGTTTAGATAATTGTTTGCTAAATAGTTCCAAAATCGAATGGATTGGGAATGAGGTTGCTTGTGGAGTAGGAATGCAAAAAATGGATATTATGCTTTCGCTGATTGATAATGATAGTAAAATAGTTTTGCCAATAGAACTTAAAGCTGTGGAAGCAACCGCTAATAATATAGTTCAAATCCAAAAATATGTTAATTGGTTGGAACAATATTATGTTCCCAATAGAATTAGCGATATTCAACCAGTATTAATTTCTAAAAAAATAACTAATAAAACTTCTGATAATTACGCAAATATTATAGAAAGTTTTAGAATCTTTAATATAAAGAATAAATGCTGTATTCCTATTAAATACATTGAATACGAATTTGCAGAAAACGAAATAATATTTGAAGAAATAAGCTATTAATGAAACATAATAGTATATTTGAATAATTCCTGTTGTACGACTATGTTTATTCGAAAGGCATTGCCTATATACTCAAAAATTAAATAATTCTTTGAATTCCCGCTAAGTGCTTTTCCTTTTTATGCATAGATTTCACTGTATTTTTCGGTTTGGGAATATTTATGCAATATTTTTTTGAAAACTCATTTAATTAAACTAATTTTGTGTTTTGTATAAACATAATTATTATATGGAGTTAAATTATGCCTTTTATTCCTAATACTGATAAAGAGCGTCAGGAAATGCTCGAACGTATTGGTGTAAAGAATTTCGACGAACTTATTGCAGCAATTCCAGAAGAAATCCGATTAAATAAAGAACTTAATCTTCCAGTGGCAATGTCCGAATTCGAAGTTGTAAAAATGATGAGCGAATATGCAAACCAAAATGTTACAACTTCATCACATATATGTTTTATGGGTGGCGGAAGCTACGATCATTTTATTCCATCGATAGTCGGTGCAGTTATTGAGCGTCCTGAGTTCAAAACAGCCTACACACCATATCAGGCAGAAGTTTCGCAGGGGACGCTGCAAGCTATGTATGAATATCAGTCTATGATATGCGAACTTACAGGGATGGATGTTGCTAACGCATCGATGTATGACGGCTCTACTGCTCTTGCCGAAGCCTGTATGATGGCAAACGCTCATAACCGCAGAACAGAGTTTGTTTATGCCGGCACTGTCAATCCTAATTACAGACGTGTTGTTGATACTATTACTGCTGGCAAGAACTATACTTTCCACCAAGCAAAGCTCGAAGACGGCACCTGCGACCTTGAAAAACTCCGCTCGCTTGTTACCGACAAAACTTCAGCTGTAATTGTTCAGCAACCAAATGCTTATGGCAATTTAGAAGATGTATTCGAAATTGAAAAAATAGCTCACGAAAAGAAAGCACTGTTTATTACAGTAATAAATCCGATATCTTTGGGCGTGCTTGCTTCGCCCGGCGAATACAATGCCGATATAGCAGTTGGCGAAGGGCAGCCGCTTGGTATTCCATTAAGTTTTGGCGGACCATATCTTGGGATTTTTGCCTGCAAAAATGAATTTATCCGCAAAATGCCCGGCAGAATTGCCGGTATTACAGAAGATCTGGAAGGCAAACGCGGATTTGTGCTTACCCTTCAGACCCGCGAGCAGCAAATCAAACGCGAAAAGGCAACTTCAAACATTTGTTCTAATCAAGGTTTGTTTATGCTTGCTGCAACTGTTTATATGGCAGCAATGGGCAAGCAAGGTATAAAAGAAGTTGCAGAGCAATCTATGCAGAAAGCTCACTATTTAGCTGAGCAAATCAAAAAAATCAAGGGCTTCAGATTATTGAACGATAAGCCATTCTTCAATGAATTCCTGGTTGTGCCGCCGGTGCCTGCTTCGCAAATTATTGAAGAAGCTTCGAAAGTTGCAATTATGCCCGGCATAGACACAAGCCGTTTCCCGGAATGCAATCAGGGGTTGCTTGTTGCTGTAACTGAAAAACGCACAATCGAAGAAATGAATAAATTTGTCGGATTTTTGCAAAAATTTGCAAAATAATAATGTCGGACGAAGAAAAACAAACGCGGAGCAATGCCAGAAAGCGAAAATATACTTTCTGGCTTGTTTTGCTTTTAGTATTACTACTTGTTGTTTTTTCGGATTCAGGGCTTTATAAGCGTTTCCAACTTGAATTAGAAAAAACTGAAATGATTGAAAAAATTGAAAATGAAATGAAGCGAAAAGATTCGCTGAACACAAGAATTAAGCGATTGCTCTACGATACAACCGAAATTGAGCGGATTGCCCGCGAAAAATACGGTATGACCAAACCAAATGAAGAAGTGATTATTATAGAAAGAGAGAAAAAATAATGTATCTTGGTATAGATATTGGCGGGACAAGCATAAAGTCGGCGATTTTAGATGGCGAAAGTCTCGTTGACCGGCGAACTATCCCAACAGAAGCCCACCAGGGCGTTGCAAACGTATTGATTAAACTGAGATCGCTTCTCAGGGAATATTTCGGGCAATATCCAAAGATCAGAGCCGTTGGGGTTGGCGTGCCCGGAGTAGTTGATTCGATGGGTAATGTGCTTATTTCTCCGAATTTCCCTGACTGGAAAAATATTCCGTTGCTTAAATTTTTGCGAAACTATTCGGATGTGCCGCTGGCAGTGGAAAACGATGCCAATGCAGCAGCACTTGCCGAAATGCTTGAAGGGGCTGGCAGAGACCGTGATGCATTTATCTATGTTACGCTGGGAACAGGCGTCGGCGGTGCGATAATTTATCGTGGTGAACTGTTTCGGGGCAGCAGCAGCGGAGCAGGCGAAATTGGGCACACTATCATCGATTTTAATTGCCGCACAAAAACACGTTTCAAGTATCAGCAAGGCACGCTCGAAGCATTTTTAGGGAAACATTCCTTGATTTCACTTGCAAAAGATGAAGCCGCGAAGGACACAGGCTCGAAATTGAATGCAAAAGACAATTTTGATGTTGCCGATATTTACAGATTTGCTCTCGAAGGCGACCCGGCGAGCAGAAAAGTGCTCCGAAAAGCAGGAGAAATCTTAGGTTTTGGCTTGTCGAGTGCGATGAATCTGCTGGATATTAGCACTGTTATTGTTGGTGGCGGAGTTGCAAATGCAGGGGAAATGTTATTCGATAGTGCAAGAAAAGCGATGCGCGGGCACTTGCTTCCACCACTTGCGGAGCAGTTTGAACTGCGAACTGCTCGGTATCTGAGCGAGACCGGAGTTCGCGGTGCAGCATTGCTTGGAAAATCTCTAATTGAAAATGATTTTTGATATATTTTCTAATTATAAATTATGAATTAATATCTGGAGGTTAAAATGAAAGAAGTTGTATTTTCGAAAGAAGCACCGGCACCGATTGGTCCTTACTCGCAAGCAATAAAAGCAGAAGGTAAATTTTTGTTCATTTCCGGTCAAATTCCATTTACTGCGGAAGGCAATTTAGCAGGCGATGATATTAAAACTCAAACTCATCAGGCAATAAAAAACATTATTGCTATTTTAAAAGAGGCTGGGCTTACTGTTAATAATGTTGTTAAAACAACAGTTCTGCTAAAAGATATGAATGATTTCACTGTGATGAACGAGATTTATAATGAATATTTCGGTGAAAGCAAGCCAGCTCGTGCTGCTTTTCAGGTGGCTCGTTTGCCGAAAGATGTATTGATTGAAATTGAAGCTATTGCTGTATTCTAATCTATTTTTTGCGGAGAGGTTGTTTGTTTTTCTGCTCAGACAAGTGGAAAAACAAACCTCTCTAAAATGTATTATTCAAGTTCCCGAGATTCTTTCCCAATACTATGGAAATCCTGAAAAAATTTGGTAGAACTGCTGCAAAATTCGCTTTATCAGGCAGAAATTTGCTATTCCCAGAGCATTGTTATGTGTGTGGAGAAAAGATTTCGGGCGATTTCGGGCAGATTGTCTGCCTGCGGTGCCGGGCGTCGATGCCGGTGCCGGAAAGCAGTGAGCAAACAATAAACAGGCTGGCAGAATTTCACGGATTTGACAATTTGAATTTTATCAATGTTTTTTGCTTGTTTTCCACGAGTGATGAATTCCCGTTCGAGCGATTAATCTATGCTTTGAAATACGGAGGCGTAACAAAGATTGGGCAGGTGTTCGGCACGATGCTGGGGGAATTGGTAAAGCAGAATACCGAAGTGAAATACGATTTTGTTGTGCCGGTGCCAATTCACCCGGCAAAGAAGCGAGAGCGCGGATATAATCAATCGGTTTATATTGCAAGAGCAGTATCCGAAGCGATTGGGAGCAATCTGGAATTGGATATAGCCCGACGAAAAGAATATACGTTTTCGCAAACTAAGTTGAGTGCAAGGGATAGAATTTTCAACGTCAAAAATATTTTCGAGGTTGTTCAAGCAGAAAAAGTAAAGAACAAAGTGATATTGTTAGTGGATGATGTTCTCACAACCGGCTCGACGCTAAACTCGCTTGCGGGAACTTTTCTCGATGCCGGTGCGCGGCGGATTGATGTAGCTGCATTGATGAGAGCATAAAATTGTTTCTTAAGTTTATAATTTTTTGATAAGTTTAAAGTTTGAAAAGAATGCAATTTGATTATTTTAATAATAATTGGGGTTAATATGATCAGAAAAACGATTTTATTGTTGGCAATTGTTGGAGTTATGTTGAGCGCCTGCACAAAGCAGGAATTTTCGAATGCAAATGTAATGAGCGAAAAAATTACTTTGCACAATCTACCTGAAATTGCTGAAAAAGTGAAAGCAGAACCAGCTTTGACAAAAGAAGAAGTGGAATTATTTGCAAACGGGCTTGTTCGCTTAGGGATTAATAAGGATTCAGTTATTGGGAAAACAGTGCTTGATATAATAAAGTCGCAAAAAGAATATGTTATGCAACAATCAAAAACTTTTTGCGAGGCAACAGCAAAACGCGTTGATTTAGCAATAAATCATAAGTTTGTATATGTTGGCTATCAGCCGCTTGAAAAGGACGGACAGCAACTTAATGTAATAATATTCGAAATAACTAATGTTTCAGATAAAGAAATACGCGTTGTAAAAGGCGAGTTAGATTTCTACACACCAGAAAACACATTGCTTAAAGCATACAATTTAGTAAGCGACCGCCCAATCAGAGCAGGAGAAACCCAACGCTTTGCTATGCCGTTTGTTCACGAAAGCACAAACCAAAGAGATGAAATATTCCGCAATTCGAAGAATTTGAGAGCTATCTGGATGCCATTGAGCATTGAATTTTCGGATGGCAGCAAAAAAGAAGTATTAGTGCAAAAGTAAAAAAAACTTAGAATTTTAAAAACGAGGCTGCCTGTGAACATACACAAGCAGCCTTGTTTATAATATTTGATTTTGTCTCTAAATTCCGAGCAGATATTTAGCGGTTGAGAAATAAATCAAAAGTCCTGTTATATCAACGATAGTGGTAAGTGCCGGGCTTGCAACAACGGCGGGGTCGAGCCTGAGCTTAGTGGCAACAAGCGGAAGCATTGCACCAATAAGAGTAGAAGTAATTACCTGTAATGACAGAGCAACAGCAATAACAATACTAACCTGCTGAAGCGAGAAATTCAGAGGCATTTCCGAATTGGATGAAAGGAAGACTACCTTTATCCACGATAGTATTCCTAATGCTAAAGCAAGAAGAAGAGAAATTCTGAATTCTTTCCAGATAACCTTGAAAAAATCACGGAAGGTAACTTCGCCCAGAGCTAAGGCACGCACGACTACTGTTGCGGACTGACTGCCGACGTTGCCGCCGGTATCAGCAACCATTGGCATATAAAGAGCCAAAATCATCAAATTCATTAAAGTATTTTCGAATGAATGAATAATCATACCGGGAACTAATCCGATAGCAGCAAGAGAGACAACCCAAACGGCTCTGTTTTTAAAGTGAGTGAAAACAGGGGTTTTGTTGTAGGCAGCAGCATCGTGAGCACCGGCGATAGCCATGAACTTTTCAAGGTCTTCTGTTTGTTCTTGTGTGATGATGTCGATAGCGTCGTCGTGAGTAACGATACCGACTAACACATTGTTTCCATTAACAACGGGGATAGCGATTAAGTCGTATTTCTGGATTTTGCGGGCAACTTTTTCCTGGTCTTCATCGATTGTAACATAGATAACATCTTTTTTCATAATGTCTTTAATTCTGGTGTTTGGGTGAGCCATAATCAAATCTGTAAGAGAAACGAACCCGATAAGTTGCCGTTTTTCATTAATAACATATATATAGAATATAGTTTCTTTTTGAGAAGCTTCTAACCGGATACGGCGGATTGCGTCTTCAACTGTGATATTGTCGGGGATGGCGACGTATTCCGAAGTCATAACGGAACCGGCGCTTCCTTCGGGATATTCGGCAAGGCGGCGAATATCTTCGCGTTCAGCTTGTGCGAGTAACGGAAGAATTAATTCCTGCTTTTCTTCGGGAAAACGTTTGAAAAGGTCGACGCGGTCGTCGGAGGACATTTCGGTGAGCAAATCAACAAGTTTGCTACGTTCGATGATTTCAGCGATATCAACCTGCATTTGCAGGTCCAAAAAGCTGAAGATTTCGGCACGGCGGTGCTTGTCGAAGAGTTCAATTATTTGCCAGGCTTCTTCTGGTTCGAGGGCGGAAATTTGTTCAGCAATTTCAGCGGAGTGCGCGTCGTCGAAAATTTCTTTGATTACATCGAATTCCTTAGCTTCGATAAGTTCTTTGAGCTCGGGAAGAATGATGATGTTTTGCATATTACCTCCACACTTTATGCGGAGATAGCAGCAAAAACCATCCCCGCAATTACATAATTACGTTAATTAACGAGATAACCCAACTGCCAGGATCATCAGATTTAGACATTTTTTTAATAGAATTGTGAAACATAAATCATACAAAATTATCAAAAATATTAATAAAACAGAAAGGAATTTTTGTAGTATTAAGCACTACAAATTGAAGTGGGACTTTACTACAATAAAATCACAAAAAGGACTATAAATTTTTAGAAAAAAAATCAATTATTTTGTATCAAGAAAAAATGTGTATTTAAAAACATCGCAAAAGCGATGCTTTCGGCAACCGTTGCTCTGTATCTCGCCGAAAAATTCAGCGAAAATGTCATCCCCTTGTTGAAAATTTTTTGCAGAGCAACGGTTTTTTTATTTTTATTTTTCATTTGTAACAATTTTATTATAAATTTGTTATAATTTTGTTATAATATCATTATATTTATTTCTTAAAAAATTGTTAATTTTAATGTAACTTGCTATTTGAAATTATTTAGTGAGCATAAAAATATATTTTGTTACTATTTGAGAGGTTATTAATGAGAAAATTTTTAAGATGGTTTAGCATTGTTGCAGTAGTGCTTTCAGTGCTTGCTGGGACTGTTCGTTCTCAAGAAATTCAGATTGGGACGGGGACAGTAACAAGTTTCTATCCATTCAATGACAATCCTGATGCAGCTTGCTTTTATTTATATACAGCTGCTGAAATTATTGGTGCAGGTGGAAATCCTGGATTAATCAGAGCATTCTCGATTAATGTAATTAGTCCTACTTATGCTTCTTATGCCGGATTTTCTATATACATGCAAAATACGACTTTATCGACGATAACAGGTCCGGTGGCATCGGGCTGGCAACTTGTTTATACAACTCCATCATATACAGTAACTTCGGCTGGGTGGAATAAGTTTAACTTCCAGGCAGATAATTACTTTAATTATACTGGTGGAAACTTATTAGTTAAGATCTGCTATAACAATTCAAACTATGGTGCTATTACAAATGTTTATGGAACTAATATTTCCGGTCGTGCTCACGTTCGCTATGGTGATGGAGATGGTTGCTCTGTTACATTTGCCGGGACAAGCGCAGGAACAGTGCCACGTCCGAATGCAAGAATAGAAATTCTCTCAAATCCTCAAATGACTGCTGTATATCCTCCGGGATCTACTGTACTTACTGCTGGTTCGGTTATTCCTTTTGAGAGCAATAATCATCCATCTGTAAATATCAAACGTGCTTCTATTCAACCGACTGTTTATGTAAGCTATGCAATTGTTGGTCCATCGACAAGTCCAAATCCGGATACAATATATATAGCAACAGCAGAAGGCGATTTGAACGTAACAAGAATACCATTAACAATAGTTGGCGATCCAAACCCTGTTCGTTACCGTTTCACTCACGCAAAAGGTATTGCTGCTAACATAGATCCGTTGGAAGGTCCTACAGGTCAGCTTGATTTATCGAACCCTGGTATTTCAAGCGGTGAATATACTATCTACTCACGATTTGAGGTTGAAGGCAGACCTGATTTGACACAAGATTTCCAGCAAAAATTCTATATCGCTCTCCCTTGGGACTTAGTGGCTGTTGGTATTCCATTCCCATTGAAAAAAGAATTTGCAAAATATCCGCTTTCAGGAACAACTATTCCACTTGGGATAACTGTTCAGAATGCCGGTATTAACCCGGTGGATTCGTTCCGTGTTGAATGCCGTATCTATAAAGACAGTGTGTTGGTTTACCAACCACCAAACGTTCTTTGGGTAAACAAAACTGCTCCACTTCAACCGGGAACTAATACAACTATATACTTCCAGAACTTTGCTCCAACTGAAGTTGGCGAATATGAAGTTCGTGTAAGAGTGTATTTGCTGAACTCACAGGATTTGAATCCATCGAATGACTTCTTCCCTTCAACAGGTGGAACTCCGCATATTTTCAAAGTAACTTATGGAGTTGATGCAAAGCCGGACACACTGTATTCACCAACTGTCGACGATAACTACAAAATGCGTCCTCAACCTGTAGTCGTTAGAGTGCAGAACAATGGTTTCGAAGATATTTTCGGAGCATTAGCAACTGTTACTATTACAAACTCACAAGGTCAGGTAGTTTTCCAGGATCAGACTGATATTGATATTATTCCATCTACATTCCCACCATATAAAATTGTTCGTTTCCCGAATGAATTTGTTCCTACTGCTGCCGGAACATATACAGCAACAATAATGATAGACCACCCATCTGAGGGCAATCCGGTTGATAACACATATACAACTACATTTGTTGTGAAATCCGGCTTAGCAGGAACTTATAAAGTATGCTCGACTTGCTCTGGTAGCAATAATTTCACAAGTCTTGCCCAAGCATTCGATGAAATTTACAAGAAAGGTGTTACAAGCGAAGTAGTTCTGGAATTGGAAGATGACGTGTATGAATTAGGTAGTATTGATTTACAATATCCGGCACTTGATTTGAGAACAAAGATTATTGGTGCTTCCGAAAACGCTAAAATTATCATTCGTCCTTCGCAACAGAAAATGGCAAATCGTGCAAGCGTTGTAGTTAATCTATATAGTGCTTCGGGTATCGGCATTTTGTTCGGACAGAACCATAATCAGACTTCGGCTTTTGCTCCGATAAACTCTGTATTGAACGAACATAAAAACGACTATGCAACAAGCGATGGCTATATAGTATTCGACGGTGGTCCTCAAAAATCTTTAGTTTTCAAAATGCACACTCCTCCATCGGTAATGTTCCGTGCTCCGTTCTATTTTGGCAATGGTTCCCGTAATATTACAGTTAAGAACTGTATCGTTGATGGAGAAAGCACAACAACATCGTATGCATCGAGCTTGCCAAACGTTAAATTTGAATTTGTTGCAGACCGCAGTTTATATACATTCGAAGAAAATGTTCGCACTGCCGGCACATATTCCGCTGGCTTTGTGTTGAGAAACACTCCTCCGTTCTTTGCAAGCACTCAAAGCAACTATTACAACCTGGATACTGTTAACATTAATAATATAGTTATCGAAAACAACGAAATAACAAAATTCGGATACGGTATCGTTTCTCTTGGCTTAGGTGTTTTGGATAAAATCAGGGGACCAGAAGTAACAATTACTAAGTACTTCAATAATAATAATAAGTTTATCAAGAACAAAATTTATAATGTAGGGCGTGCTGGTATTTTTGTAGGTTACGAAGAAAATACATTGATAGCTCAGAACCGTATATATAATATTAATGCTACTACAAGCGATGCAGCTGGTGTTATTGTAGGTGGCGAAGACAAAGCAGGATTTTTGGGTTACTACAATAACAATATCAGAATTGACGGTAACGAAATCAGCGATATTAAATCATCGTTTATTACTTTTGGTGTGAAAATCGAACAAGCGTCTTACACATTGCAAGAAGGTGTTAGCCGCACTCAATTCTTCCCGAAAGACAAAGAAAAATTTGTCGTTGTCAATAATATGCTCTACGACCTGAAAGTTAATAATGCTGATGCTCACATTGCTGGTATTTATATGGCAACTGCCCGCGATCTGAATGTGCCCAACTTCAACGATAGAATTTTGGCACCGGCAAAACCTGGCTTCTTTACACGTGAAGACAAGATTGTCAATAATACTATTATTATTCCAAACGATGAGTTTGAAAACACTGGTAACATAGCTGGTATTGCTGTGATGCAGAACAAAGATTTAATTATGGGCAACAACGCAATTTCGATTTTGGACAATAATATTGCAAGCTCAGTTGCTACAAAAGCAGCTGTATTCTATTACAATGAAAAACCAAAAGAAGACGGAACTAAAATTGAACGCAATGCATTCTGGCTTGCCGAAGGAATCGACTACTACCGCTATATTGAAGTTGATGTAGAACGCAATTTGCTTACTCTTGGATTCACTGGTGAATTCAAAACATTGAACCAATGGAGATACTGGACTGGCTGCGATATTTATTCTGTGGACTACAACTTCCTGCAAGACCACGAAATAGTTGGCACTAATCCGGGCAATCTCAGAGTTAAAACAAACCCAACTCCTATTAACTCCAAGATTAACAATCGTGGTGCAAGATATGATATATTAAGTTATGATATTGATGGCAACTTGCGTGGATTTTCAAACCAGCGTTACGACATTGGAGCTTGCGAATTCAATGGCAGATTGCTGAATAACGATATTGAAATCCACTCGATTATTGCTCCTGGCGCTTACCAAGATCTACGTTCAGCTTCACTCTTTAACGATGCTGAATATATAATGACTCAGGCACCGGTTGAAGTAAAAGCAATTGTTCGCAACAATGGTAATATGCTTCAGGCTGCTGCCCGATTCAAAGTTGAAATCTTCCGTGAAGATACATTAGGCAACTTCGTTATTCCGGCAGTTGCTCCAAAAATTGTAACTGCTCAGATTAGTCCGACAGATGATGCAGTTGTTACATTCGGCTTAGGCGATGGCAAGGATAACGACGACTTTATTCCGCTTACATACTCGCAAGTTGTTGGATATAATCCTCCTCAACATTTCACAACAATGTTGCCAAACGTTACTCCTCGCTACAGAATCAGAATAAGCCTTGCTCAGGCTGATGAAATGACATCAAACAATGTATTGGAAGACAAAATCGTTCGCTTCTATCTGAAACGTGCTAAGCTCGATCTGCTTCTTTCAGTAGAAAACAGCTTTGTTCAGATTGATACAGTTTCGGACCCGACACCTGTTCAGATGGATCAAATCGCAGGTCGTTTGAATGCAGATACCTTGATTGCTGCATTCCAGAGAATCGGCTGGTTCCAGATGAAGGGCGAAGCAGACCACGACTTTGATATTTTCGACCGTCGCGGTTGGGAAGAACGTTCAGTGAACTACACAATGTATCGTTCGCTCTTCTTTGGTGATGCTCACGATAAAATGTATTCAACATATACAATTGGCGATATTTTGAAATTCCTGAACAAAGGAAAACTCAACGATAAGAGCAACTTTATCATTGCAAGTCAGGAAGTTGTCCGCCAGAATGGTATTCCTCAATACCTTGATGGTACATACTTCACAGAAAAAGTATTGAGAGCAACTCCAAAAGAAACACGTCCATTCGACACATTGTCTGTTGTTCGTGGTTTCGCAATAGCTCGCAATATTGATTTTGTAGCAGTTCCGACTGGCTTCCTTGGCGACCCGAATCCTGTTGGTGATGTTGTGAATATGACAGAAAGCGGTATTGGTGTGGCACGTGTTGGTATGTATTACATAGACCCGGTCGATGTAATGTTTGACCAGAAACTTATGTGCGTTGCAACTTCGTCCTTATTCACAAACGTGATTTACTTCGGGCTCGACTGGAGACACTTCCCGACGGCTGATGCTCTCATTCGTGCTTCGATGGACTTTGTTCAGAACAACGGCGGAACAATTATTCCAATCGAACTGTTCTCATTCGATGCAAATGCTGTCGGCAGACGCGTTGAACTTAACTGGGTAACTGCTTCAGAAGTTAATTCATCCAGATTTGACATCGAAAAAGCAAAAGTTAGTGAGTTAGGTATCGGTGCATTCTCGAAAATTGATGAAGTTAAAGCAAAAGGCAATTCAGCAGTTGCAACAGAATATGGACCAGTTATCGACAGAAGCGTTTCTGCTGGCAAATCATACGCATATAGATTAAAGATGATCGACCAAAACGGTGAATTCTCATACAGCAACACAAGAGTTGTTACAATTGATGGCGAAGGTGCTTTTGAAGTATCCGCAATTTCACCAAATCCAGCAAAAGATTACGCTTACGTTTCGTTCTATTCACCATCGGAAGGCTCGGCAATAGTAGAAATCTACAATATTGCCGGAAGCAAAGTATTTGCTGAATCGTTCAACGCTATTTCTGCTGGTGAAAATCAGTTGAAATTAGACCTCAGAAGTTTGACTGCTGGTAGCTTCACTGTTGTTGTGAGTGTTGGCAATCATTCAACTACAACAACACTAAAAGTAGTGAAATAGTGTAGATTAATGATACAGAAAAGGGAGTTATAGCAAAATATAGCTCCCTTTTCTTTTCGTTATAATAGTGTCAGATTTGTGTGTAAAAAATCTGACAGTGTTAAAAAATTAGTCAATAATTTGTGGAAAAATTTTTAGAAAATTTGAAATTAGAGATAAAAAGAATTATAAAAACTTGGTAGAAAAATTCAATAATAATATATTTGTATGCCAAAGGGTCGAATAGTTTCACTTTGTTGAGCGCCCGTAGCTCAATTGGATAGAGTGTTGGATTCCGGTTCCAAAGGCTAAGGGTTCGAGTCCCTTCGGGCGTGCGAAAAAAATTAGTATCATTAATAAATTTAAGGATTTATGAGCGACAAGATTAACAACAAAAACGAACAAAGTTTAGACGACGAACTTGAAAATCAGGTTCAGGAAGAAGGCGGCGAGGTAAGTTTTATTCAAAAGTATGGTAAATTAATAGCAATAGCAGCTGTTGCAGTAGTGGCAATAGTCGCTGTTGCATATTATTTTACATATACAAGCAATAAGAATAAAGAAGAAGCAGCTCTGGCGCTTTCGAGAATCAGACCATATTTCGACAAGGAAGAATACGCTCGCGCATTGTTTGGAGGCGATTCGGTTCCCACAGTGCGAGGCGAGAAAGTATTAGGACTTGTGAAAATTGTTGAAGAGTATTCATCAACTCCGTCCGGGGCAATTGCTGCGTTGCTTGCCGGCGAGGCATATCTTGCATTGGACAAAGTTTCTGAAGCACGCAAATACTTTGAAATTGCCACAAAAGCAAAATCAGACGAAGTTGCAAAGGGCGGTTATGCCGGACTTGCTGTTTGCAGCGAAAAGAACAATAATTTAAGCGGAGCAGCAGAAAACTACGAAAAAGCATCAGAATTAGCAATAGACCCAACATCGAAGGGGCGCTATCTGCTGTTTGCCGGAATTTGCTACGCACGAATGGGAGAAAAAGACCGCGCAATAGAACATCTTACGATGATTGCAAAAAATCGAGATTATGCTGAGTTTGCAAATGCTGCAAAAATTGAATTGGCACGACTTGGCACGATTATTGAGTAAAAGCGATTTATGTATAATAATAATTTATATAATGCAAAATGACTATAGATTTTCTAAGTAACATAGATTTTATAACAAAATTTTCACATTTTGGAGGTAACATGCAACGATTTTTTCGTATGAGTTTCTTGGCAGCGTTACTATGCATATTCCTTGGCGTTGAAGGGTATGCACAGTTGCCAACTGCTTACGCTTCCGGCAGCATCGCTCCCGGAGAAGTAAGAGTGTTCCAAAGAGACTCAATTTACGTAATCAACAAAAAGCTTGTTGTCGGCGGTACTCTTATTATCGAACCCGGGACAACAGTAAAATTCTTTGACAACGGCTGCTTAATCGACTCAACTGGCGGTCGTATCATTGCTGACGGTTTCGCTCGTATTACTTACGATCAAACCGCAGTTCCAGATCCGGTATCTGCATATCCAGCAAACTTAGGTGGCTTTGGTTATGCTGATATGCGTTATTTCCTGTACGATGATGGTGTAAAAAGAACATTATCGTATAACACAAGACGTGATGCAACTGTTAATCCAAGCAAATACAACCATATTTTCAACGTTGTATTGGATACTCTTGCTCGCAAGCTTGTAAACTTAGACCCTAACAATTTGCCTACAGACCCACGTTATGTGATTGTTCCTTTTGAATATGCAATTGCATTCCAGGCAGCTCGCTTATACTTAAATCCAGAAAGCGATCCAAACCTTAAAACATCACCTTGGAAGAGATTCGGTGGTGCTGCAGTTCCATTTACTCAGTCAAGAATTCGTTTCATTGGTCAGCCAGTGAACAATTTCTCACGTGAATGGGGACATATCGTAGTGCTTCCTGGCGCTCGCGCTGCTTTCTTCCGCAATGTAGTATTTGAAAACTTCAAAAAAGATACAACTGTTGACCGTCATCCTTACTATGCTCAAAGCGACCTTCCAGGTTTGAACACATTTGAATTTAACTCATTGATGAACAGAATTAAGAATTTGGCTAATGGTGCCGGCGGTGCATTGACTACTTTCTCTTCAAGAACCTGGCTTATCAACGTAACATTCAAAGATAATACAGCTCGCGTTCGTGGCGGTGCTTTGCAAATCTTGCAAGCTCCGGAAGGCTACCCGGTTTATAACACTCCAACTGCTTACTATCCGGCTGGCAAAAACCCACAAATTACTGATCGCGATGGAAATCTTTCTGAAATCAATTCAACATATAAAATTCCATTAATTGATAATATTGACGATCCAGCTGCTGAACCACTTCTCGACCGTGAACGTATGGCTTGGGACGATGCTCGTATAGCAGTTTACTTAGGTCGTGTACGTAATGTTAAATTCGACAGAAACAAAGTTATTCTTGCAAAAGTTGGACAAAAAATATTAAATACAGTTCCTCCAGTTCCTGTTGTAACAGAACTTACTGACGTTGCAGCAGATTATCCGTTCGCTTATGGCAACAAAGCATTCGGTGGTGCTCTCTACATTGCTGGCAATGATGCAGATGAAAATCGCCGTATGGAAATTGCTTTAGGTTTGAACGATAAATTGCTCATCAACGGAAACGTTGTTGAATTAGATCCTGGTTACAATGATGCTTTGGAAGTAACTAACAACGAAGCATTGAACTATCAGGAGCATACGAGTTCATTCGGTGCTCGTGGTGGTGCAATTTATGTTGGTGCTAACACAAGCATTATTTTCAGCGGTAAATTCGAAAACAACCAAACTAAAGCTCCATTCCTTGTAAGTGCAAACAATGCTGAATCTGGCAACGGATTCTTCTCGATGGGTGGCGCTATATTTGCAGAAAACACATTGAACCGCATCCAAATTCGTGGCGGTCAGCGTGAAGCAATCAAAGTAAGATCAGATGTTGATGCTGAATTGACTATTGCTAATCAAACATACTTTGTAAACAACCAAGCTGGTGCTGGTGGTGCAATTTATGTTGATGGCAATGTTTATAATTTAGTTTCTCCTGTAATTGGTGGTCACGACAACACCTGGAACACACGCGATTACGGATTTGATATTAAATTTGTAAACAACGTTGCTTCATCATTCGGTGGTGCAATTTATTCAAAGAGAAATACTATCATCACTGGTGCCGGTGGCGTTAATGGTACATTGCAATACTACGGCGGCAAATATCCAGTTATCTTCCAAAACAATAAAGCTGGATACTATGGTGGCGCTCTTGCATTCAACATTCCAAATAATCTTGGAATGGATCCATTCAAACGCTTAATCCAAGTTGTTCGCGCTAACTTCGACGGAAACGTTGTAGGTGAAGGCGTTGCAGACGTTAATAAACCAGACATCCGTGGTGGTGGTGCTATTTATTCGCTCAACGGCGACTTGAACTTAGTAAAAGGTTCACTCTTTATCAATAATAAAGTATATAATGGTAATGGTGGTGCAATTGCACTTGCAAACCCAATTACTACTATACATAAGATTTTCGTAACTGACCTCGATATAGTTCAATACGATATGTATGATGCCAAAGATGGCTTTGCTATTGGTTACAAATCAGTAAATGATCCATTTACTTTCTCAAATGGACCAATTGTTGCTGACGTTCGTATGCTTACTCGCTTCCTCGACAACACAATCATTCTTGATGATAGTGTAATCGACACACAAATGGGAAGCGGAACAACACAAATTGGAAAAGGCACTCCTCTTCCAAGTGACCACATTAACGCTATCTACTGGCTCGATAATAAAGAAGGTTATGCAGTTGGCAACAACGGTATGATCGTTAAATTCAGCAACGGCGGTGCTAAATGGGACTTTATGCCATCCAACACTAACGTTGATTTGAAAGATATTTACTTCACAACTGATGATATTGGCTATGCAGTTGGTGCTTACACAACAATCTTGAAGACAACAAACAAAGGACAAACTTGGACAAAACTAAGTGTTCCATCAATTACTAACGATCCTAAGATTAATGATATATTGTTCGTTGGCACACAAGTAGGTTATGCAGTTGCTGACGAAGGTTATATTTTGAAGACTACAGATGCTGGCGCAAGCTGGACAGTTAAACGTCCTGCAACTCGCAACTTGCAATCAGTTGCTTGGGTTGGCGTAAACAAAGGCTATGCAGTTGGCGATAGAGGCTTAATCCTTTACACAACTAATGGCGGCGATAATTGGGATGTCCAGATTATGCCAGGTCTTACTTCAGACTTGAACTATATTATGTTCAGAAGCACTTCAATTGGTTTTGCTGCTGGCAAAGCTGGTGTTATGATTAAAACAACTGACGGTGGCAATACTTGGGACTTCGTAAATAGCGGAACAGACCAAGAACTTAGATCAATATTCTTCTATGGTCAAAGTATTGGTTATGCAGTTGGTTCAAGTGGTACTATCGTTAAAACAACTGACGGTGGTAACAACTGGGCTGCTCTCTCATCCGGAACTACAAACACACTCAATAGCGTATACTTTGTAAATAACAACGAAGGTTTCGTATCAGGTAACGTTGGATTGTTGCTTGCAACAAAAGACGCTGGTGCAACTTGGTCGCAAGTAACACCTGCTGATATGGCTCTTATCGATGTTAAACGTTGGCACAAAGAAACTAACCTTCCAGAAAACGGCGTTGGTCTTGGTGGTGCAATCTATTTAATAGATAAAGCAAGCCTCGACAGAACTAACCGCATTGATACAGTATTGTTCAACCGCGTTAGAATTCAAAACAACGTTGCATTTACTGGTTCTGCAATATATTCAGATAACTTCGATCTTAAACTTATCTTTAACCGCTCACTTGTAACTGGCAACAAGACAGACGAACGCAATACAATTGGCTTGAGCCAGAACTACATTAGCGGTCCGGTAATGAAAGATGCTTCCAACACAACAGTTGGCAACTTTGCATCATCAGATTTAGCTCCTGCAACAATCTATGGTGAAGTGCAAGGTCCATTGCCATCATATCTTTTCAGTGAAGCTGCAAACTCATTCTATGGCAACACTGCACGCTTTATGATCCGTCTGCCGGACGCTCCAAATACTAAAGGTGTTCTTGCCGGAACTACTGGTATCGGTGCTGGCGGTACAGACACATTGCGCGGCAACTACTGGGGTCATACAGAAGCTAATGTTCTATTGAACATTGAAAACAATCACAATTCACCTGAACTTGCAAGAATGGAAACATTCTTTGTAAATATTGCCCCAGCTGACCAGTACAATGTAGTAAATGCTGATGCTAACTATCTGCCATTCTTGTTCCAAACTAATTCAGACCCAAGAACTCAAGGTCCATTCGAATCAATTGGAAAATACAACTACACTCCAATTGTTCTCAAAAACGGACAAGATGAAAACACTGTTGGCGAAAACAGCATTGCTGAAAAATACTTAATGAGCGGTCATATCTATGATATTTACGATAAAGGAACAGACATTAAGACAGCTGACTATACTAAACGCCGTATGAGCCCAATTGAAGACTTTGCAGTTGGTATTGCTCCAAAAGTTAAGAGATATGATGCTGCAAACACTCCATCTAATGGTAAATATGTAAAACGCTACTTGCGCGATCCATTCGCAGTAGAAGCACGCGACGACCAAGGCAACTTGAAGTATCCATTCCTTGCACAAGTTCAAGGCGAATGGAAACCAGATGAAACTGGTCGCTACTACCATCCAATTGGTTACCCATTGTTCCTCGAAACAATGATTGATTACAACAATGGCGAAGTTGAAAAGAACAACCACGACACAAGAATGCTCAATGAATCAGTATTCTTTGTAATCAACGAAACAACTGGCGACTATATCCGCGTAAACTTCAAGCAAGTTGGTGAAGATGCAGCTCGTCGCGAAATCTTCCGCGCAAGAGTTGAATTAGTACCAGACTCAACAAATAGAAATCCAAACTCATCAATCAGAAGAAGTGCTGAAGGTCTCTTAAACCTTGGTTCGAATGGCTTATTCCCATTTGCTCCATATTCAAACCCAGTTCTTCTTGAAAAATTATATCGTGATGCATACAACGAAGATGCAGCAGCATTGCAAGGACGTAAATACCACGCAGATTCAAACGCTTTAGCAAAAGTATTCGATCTGTTCAGCAACCGTCCATCAATGCCTGTAAATAACAGAACTTATGTAGGAACTACTCCTGTTTCCAACACTACTTACTTTGCTGGCGAACGCTACAGAGCACTTCCAGTTGATACAGGCGACGTAGTACGTATTATTTCACGTACAGTTCTATGGCGTGAAGGCGTATTGGCTGCTTACAATGATGGTATTGTATTCAAAGTAACTCGCTCAACAATGCCACCGGTATTCACTGGCGATCTTGCTCGCTTAGCTCAGGACACAGTAAGAAAGATTGTTGATTCTGAATTCAATCCAGGTCAGAAAGATACATTAATTATCACTGACTTTATCAACAAGATATTTGTAACAGAAGATAGATCATATCCAGCACCTCTTGGTACTTACACTGGTCGCGGATATGATCGTGGTCGTGATTCTATCTTGACAGTAACAGCAATTGATAGCAACAAATTCTACGATCCACGCTCATTGCTCTATCCAGATCAATACTCCAACTTGCTCTACAACTGGTTGGTAGATGACAACTCTGGTATTAAGAGATGGATGTTGGTTGATACATTAGCAGCTACTTATCAAAAAGATAATGCAAGCGGCTACTTTATGTTCAAAGGTCAACCACTTAACCCATACGTAGTGCCAGGCGGCGAAGATCTCTATCTCGAAGTTCGCAACTTCCCACCACACTACCGTAGTGTAGATGTATTGAAAGCATTGAATGTGCCACAAGACATTATTGACCAATTCGTTAATATATTCCCGAAATATATTAGCAATCCGATCTATGATGTAGAAAATGCACGTTACTTGCAACAAGATACAATCGACTTTGCTTCGAACTACTTAACTCGCCAAGCTGTAAAAGTATTTGTTGTCGATAGCGCTCCACGCTTCTTAGAGCCCGGCTCAAGTCTTGGTTCAGCTATGGTTAAAGTAGATAAGAATACAAGCGATTTCGTAATGAAAGACTACGTTCCATCAGTTTACACTTGTGGAAAGACTGCAACTGGCAAACTTAAAGCAAATCTAACTGACAGATTACGCTTCAAGGTTGACTTCAACACAGACGACGAATTAGAAGATAGCTGGGCATTGGATTGGGATTACCGCTATGGCAGAACTTCATATGGATTTATGAACATTGCTATGCGTGGTGGTGATACTCCTGATACAGTAGTATTCGGAATGAAACAATTACGCCCATTGTGGATGTCCAACCAATATATGGTTAAATACGACAACCCAACAGTTGCAGATCCTTATGGATTTGACTTCCTCTCGAAAGGTCAATTGCATTACAGCATCGATAGAACAACTGCATTGGGTCTGTTGAGACGTAACGATCAAAATGCAACATCATTAGTAAATGATACAGTATTTGCAATCGTTGCAAACGACGGACACGGTGGTGTTACTGAAAAATTAGTTGATGTATATATTAACTATGCACCAGAAATTCTAACTGATGCATTGCCAAATGCACTAGAAGGCGTTGATTATAACCTATCAATGATGGATAGCACAAGAATAATCAAAGCTTACGATGCTAACACTGGCGAACGCCTAAGATTTGAACTTGCTTATGATACATATCCATTAGATTCTATCTTCGTAGATCCTTGCTTCCCAGAAGCTGGTAAGGTTTACGTTGAAAGAAAAACACCAAAATGGTTGAAGATTAATGCTGAAAGTGGCTTGCTCTACGGAACTCCGGGTATGCAAGATGCTCCAAAAGATGAAAAAGTAACTGTAATCGTTACTGATGAAAATGGTTTGGCAGCAGTTAAAACTCTCAACCTGAAGGTTCTCCCAATGAACCATACTCCTGAACTTTCAGGCGTTCCAGCAGTTGAGTGCGTTGACCAAGGCGAACCATGGGAAGCATTCATTACCTTGAAAGACTTAGATCTTGCCCGCACAAACTCAGACGAAGTAATTACATTAACTTTGGTTAAACCAAGCGATCCAACTAAGCTCAATATTACTCCATCATCAATTCGTGGACCATTGAGCAAAGCTGACACAACAATTCGTATCTGGACAAACAACTTTAACCTCAACCGCGATCCGGACGGTAAAGTAACTATCCGTATCGAAGCTCGCGACAAAGCTGGTAAAGTTGCTGTTCTTGAATTCAGATTACAGCTCTCATTGCCAACAGATTTCTTGGTACCAGTAACAGTTGCTAACGCAATTGGTGCTAACCAAACTCTCGTATTCGGTACTGCACAAAATGGTGCAACTACTGGCGACGGAACTGATGGAAACGATGTTGGTACAATAGACTACGATCTCTGCGAATTCGAAATTCCACCATATCCACCAAATGACGTATTTGATGCTCGCTGGTCAATTCCAACACGTAATGGTTTGCACCGCAATATCTATCCAAGAGCATTGACTGGTCAAAGTGGTGAAAGAGTATACCGTGGACGCTTCCAGGCTGGTGGCGAAAGAACAACTGGCAGCGGCTCGCTCCTCTACCCAGTAACTATTACTTGGCCAAAGAGTGCAGTTCCTGCTAAGAACGATCCTGTTAACCCAACAGGCGCAAGCTGGTACATCCGCGATGCATACTCAAACGGTAACTTGTTCTCAGTTGATATGAAGACAGGTGCTGTAAGAAATAGCCAGAGCGTAATTGTTGAAAGCTCAGTTACAGGTAACCCTGATTTGGCTCGCATTACTATCCTTTCCGACGCTATCGATGCCTTCATCATTATCTATGATATGGCTACAAGCGTTGATGGACAAAACGATGTTACTGAATCACGTATAAATAACGTTTCACCAAACCCAGTAAGAGCTGCTACTAATATCAACTTCAGCATTGCTAACGCTACAAACGTTACAATGGAAGTATTCGATAACCTCGGCAATAAAGTTGCTACAATTATCAATGCTCCATACAATGCTGGAAACTACAACGTAGAATGGAATGCAGTTGATGTGAAAGGTTCGCTCTTACCAAGCGGTACATACAACGTAAGATTGGTAGCCGGTGAATCAGTATCAGTCTTCCCGGTTGTTGTAGTAAGATAATATGTCGTCGTATGGCTTCCCCTACGAAAGTTGGGGGAGCCATATGAAATTAACTTATGAAAAAGATATACAAAATAAATAATGGAGTTAAAATGAGAAGATTATTTTTCCTTGCTACCGGGATTTTAGTTCTGATGATGACTGTATTCCCGGGTAAGCAATTGAAAGCTCAGGTTTTTGGCGAATTCGAAGGCATTCAGTTAGTGAATCGCCCCTTTGAATTCCTCCAAGGTGGCACTGCAATACCTTACGAAAATTTTGTAGTTCCACCAAATAATACATTAGACCTCGATAATGGATATGCGGAAGTTCCTCTTCCATTCCCATTCGAGTTCAATGGCGAAATCTTTACAAAGGTATGGATTAACATTAATGGTTTCGTTACTTTCGGTAAAGTTACAATTAACGGAACTTTGGAAGGTCCTCCAACATTGATTGCCGGAACAAAGAACCCAGACGCTTTGTTCTATGATGACCCATCATATCCGGTAAACGTTATTGCACCTTTCTGGGGCGATCACTACTACCGCCCGGACAGTGTGAAATTTAAAGGTTATGCTCCTACTACAATTTCCTACAAGAGCGAACCAGACAAATTCACAATCGAATGGAAAAATCTGAATATTAACTACTTCCCAGATTACAAAGCAAGTGTTGCTGACTTCCAACTTATTCTCTATAAATCAACTGATCCTTATTCAGCACAAGGCGATATCGAATTCCGCTATGGAACAGTAGGTAAACGTGCAGAACAAATTCCTTACTGGCAAACTGGTCAGCCAGGATTCGACGAAAGAATTTTCACTAACAACTGTGCAGTTGGTATCAAAGGCGAAGGCAAAGGCTTCTTGCAGAAAGCTGACTTTATGAACGCTTTGTATAATGGTGGATATCTACCATACGACCCAATTAAAGTTGTTAGCGAAGTTTCAAAAACTACTGAATGGACTCCGACAAGAAATAATGCATTGTCGATTTTCCTCAGAGCTAAAAAACGCTTCAACATAGCTGAATGGTGGGGCGACGGTGATGTTGATTTCTCGAAAGCTGCCGGCGAACCACACTACAACAAACCACAAAACCGCTTTGTAACAATTAACGATGCACGTTTGGTAATGAGAGCAATTGCTACTAACGTTCCTCTCGATTCAATCCGCCGCCGTGCTGCATATCACGCTGATGTAAATCATAATGGTCGCTTCTATTATGATACATTAGGCAATAGAAAAACTATTCCTTGGAGAACAATGAACTATGCAGATAGTATGCATAGAATTACAGACATCAGCTCTCTCAAACAAATTATGTTCCAAGCAGACGAATACGATGCTGCATTGATTATTGCTTACATCTCTGGCAGAATTCCTTACTTGCCTTGGATTTGGGATACTGTTCCTCAATACGGAAAAGTAAATAATGAAATCGCATCGATTCGTTTCGGCGAATGGACAAGAATAAATGAAAATACTTATAATATTCCAGTCTATTTAGATGCTAATTTCGCTGGTCCGGTTGGTGCAAAATTCCAATTAGACGGTGAAGTAGTTGCTGTAAACACAAACGATGAAAACGTAATTGCAATGAACGGCAAAAACAATGTAGTAATTAGCGGCGTTGGCGAATTTGCTGCTAATAAACCATTCGCTTATGTTACAGTTACTACAAACAACAAAGAAATCAACGCAAGCAATATTAGATTTAACGAACGCGATATCGAAAGCGTTAAAATTAAACTTGCAGAAGGATTGGCAGGCGAAGAATTTGTGATGTCTGCATATCCAAATCCTGCTAACTCAACTACTAATATTGCTGTTAGCATCGACAACTCCAGTAACTACGAATTAGCAATCTTTGACGCTCAAGGAAATTTGGTTAAAGTATTGCACAAAGGTTCACTCAAAGCCGGACAATATTCATTCGACTGGAACTTGACAGACGAAGCTGGCAAGAAAGTAGGAAACGGCGTTTATATTTACCGCTTAACCGGTAATGGCAACACTGTTTCAAATAAAGTCGTTGTTTCGAGATAATGCTGAAAAGAATTTGCGGCGTCGGGCTGCTGATAATAACGATGCTCAGCAGCCTGGTAGCCCAAAATAATACGATAACACCAACGCTTCAAAGCGTTAAGACAATAGATGTATGCGGAGACATTAGCAATTACGAAGTATTAGTTCTTTTGACAATTGGTAAGATTACGAAGGCAGATTCTTTGTTCGGGTATAATTTCGAAATAAAGTATGACCCTTCGAAAATCAAATTTAATTTTGTCAGTACCTTTGGTACTTTGTCTGAGCTCTTTGAAATAAAGCAATTTACAATTTCGGCAGCCGATAGCGCTATTTATGGAACTGCTGGTCATTTAAATCCGTTTCTTGAACCTGTGGAAGGTGATTTGCCATTGCTTGCAATTCAAGGCGAATGGCTTGGCGATTGTGATGATTCTTCGGCAGTAAGGTTGTCTTACATTGCATTTACCGAAGAATTTAAAAAGAATATCGCTGAACCACAGCAAGCAACAGTTGAGGCGATTATCGCAGACAAACCAGATAGAAAACTGAGTGCGTTATTTAGCGATAATCAATTACACTTCGACTCTCGGGGTGCAAAAGAAACAAAGCTAATTCTAAATAGCAACGGAAAAAAAGTTAGCAATGTGAAACTGGATTTAAAGAAAAATGGCAGTTCGTTTGAAATATCGAAAGTTGAGCCGATGAGCGATAATATTGTTATCAACAATATATCGGATGCAGACGGCTTGATAAACATTGATATTTCGGTCAATAATCAGGTGCTTAATGATACATTGATTGTTGAAATAATGAACAATAGCGATATTGGCAAATACAGTGGCTGGATTTCAATTGATAATGCAATAGTTGGAGACTGCGATTGCATTACCCAATATGAAATCAATAATCTGGAACTTGTTTCAGATATTCCAGATACAACAACGATAGTTGAAAAAGACCTCGAAACGGTTGTGTATTATAGCAGAAATTGTGATTGCATAACAGTAAGAACAGACAAAGAAGACGAAAAAATTGTTAAAGTGTATGATATAAACGGTAAAATGATATATTTAGAAAATACATACGAAAAAAACATACGGATAAATGCAGAAAAATTTGCACGTGGTATCTATATAGTTGAAATAGATAGTAAAGCAGAGAAAATTATAAAAAATCTAATAAAATATTAATTTATTAATTTGGGGGTATCATGAATAAACTCTTATTAACTCGCAGGGTAAGTCGAATGCTACTCGGCATATTGGTTGTAGTCTTTGGACTTACAACATATGTTGAAGCACAGGCTCAATGCGATGTAATTATACCACAGCTGAATTTAACCGGCGATTTGAGCGGTTACAATACAGCTTGGTATCCCGATGGCAGAATTTGGATTCCGCCTTCATCAACATCGAAGCGTGAATTCCTTTTGCCAGTATTTATAGAAGTAACAGACCAGACTTTTGCACCTATCAAAAGTTTTGAGTTTTCAATTTCGTATAATGGTAATGCTTTCAGAGCAGTAGGTATTCAAACTCATCATCCTGTAACTGCTCAGGAAGCTCAGGCAAGAAACGACAACAGGTTCTTACCTTATGTAGAACCTCTTGCTAAAAACTTTAATTTCCAAACATTTGTATTGCCTGATACCAACTATACAAAAAATCTTTTCCCAACAAGAAAAGGAACAGACCCAATTCCATCTGTTGGTAGAAAATTCAAAATCGTTGGTGCTTCTACGACACCACTTCCTGCAACAACTGTAGGAAATCGTAGATACCAGGTATTGCTTTATGTAGTATTTGAAGTATTGGTAGATAAAGAAAATCCAAATCTTCCAGTAAACACTCCAATCTACATTAACGCAGACGTTATTAAATACAATGGTATCAACATTCGAGAACACGTATTTACAGTAAACAACTTCCCATGCACTCCGACTTCGCTTGCATTCACAAACGAAGAAGGAACTACTACAAACCAATTGCCAATTACTGGCTTGACAGGTATGCGCAACGATAACCTGCCAGCTGCTGTTATCGATTGGCAAACATATCCTGAAAGATATATCCCAGGTTCAATTTGGGTTACTATATTCGAAAAAATTCCGGAATTCCGCTTTATGCCAGGTCCTGGTGTTGTACAGAGCTCAAGCCCAACATCCAGCGACTCTGTAATGAAGATGGGAAGCGGCTACTGGAAAATCTACACTCCACTTACGGTTGATAATGGTGATATTCAACCACGCCGCGCTCAAAGAATCGTTCGCGTTAGAATTCCTGATGCACTTTCGAAAACCCGAATTCAAGACATCGTTGTTGAATCAGACCAACCTTGGTTGAACTTCCAGACTGTAACAGTTGGTTCAATTTCTAAAAACCCAATTCCTCAGCTTACGAGAAAAGGCTTTATCAATTACATAGACTTTGGAATTCTTGGTTCACAAGATTTCAAAGATCCAAAAGGTCAGCCAATTGGTCCTGATGGTGAAATCTTCTTGTTAGTAGATTGCGATCCTTCGAAACTTACTACATCACCATTCGACAATGAAAAAGAAGGGCTCTATACTGGTCATATTACATTCACTACTCCTTACATTGACGAAAACCCAACTAAATTAGAAGTAAACTTTATTCTCTTCAAAACTCCGGTTGAGCCAATCGTTAAAACAAACATTGTTCCTGGTATCAAACTTAATGTATCAAACAGCAAAGGCGAAAGCAAACTGTTGATTTTCGGTACTGGCACTCGTGCTTCAGACGAAATCGATACACTTTATGGCGAATGCCCATACGAATGGCCATTGGGTCAGGATCCACAAGGCAACGCAATATTTGATGCTCGTTGGTTCCCTGTAAATCCAACATTGGCTACAAAATATCCGAATGGTTTCTGGGATTTTGCTGCAAACGAAGCTCAACGCCGTTCGAACTCCCGCGATATTCGTGATTTCAACTACACTGCCAAATCACACATTTTCTATTGCAAGTTTGAGCCAAACAACGGTTATCCGGTTATTTTAACCTGGGATACTACTGACTTCTATCCAGGTGCTCAGCTCTATATTCACGACAGACAAAATGGATATTACTTCCCGGCAGTTAATATGCGTGAAGCAACTCCATTGGGCGATGGTAAATTCTCATTCACAATTCTTGACCCAAGAGTTAAAGAATTTGTGATTGAATACACATTGCCAACTGTTGTTGATTATGTAAATAAAGCTGGCGAACCTATCATTAAGAAAGGATGGAACTTGCTATCAATGCCTGTTCGTCCGGTAAATCCATACTATTCGAACTTCTATAAGAATGCAATCAATATTCCAATATTGTTCACTCAGAACCAATATCAAACTCCTCCGGATGGTATTTTGCAACCAGGTATTGGCTACTTTGTAAAATACGATTCAATCGTTGATACTAAATTCCCTGGCACATTCATCTACGACCTTGATAAGAATGTTGCTCCATTCAACGGTATTCGTCTATACACCGGCTGGAACACAATTGGTTCAGTTTCTGTTCCATTGGGTATTGACTACATTAGATTTGATGCTTTGAGCGCTGGTCAGGATGCACCAGATGTAAACTTCACTCGCCAATATGGTGTGTGGGCATACGAAACTAACAGAGGTTATAAAGAAGTATCCGAAATTCTTCCAGGTCTTGGATACTGGATTAAAGTTAATACAACTGGTTACCTGAAAGTTAATGTTCCTCAGAACTTGCGTTTTGGCTTCAAACTTAACTCAATCGATGGTTCAGTTGTTAAGAAGTCAGTTCTTGCAAATTCAGCTGTATTGAACATCAAAGACAGCGAAAACAACTTCGGAACATTATACTTATCAAACGATTTAGCAATCAGCGGCAATACATTTGAACTTCCACCTGCACCACTTGCAGAAATGTTCGATGTTCGCTTTGCTAACAACAGCTACCTGACAACAGAAAACGAAGGTGTTGTTCGCGTTCAGGGCGTTAAATATCCTCTTACTGTTTCAATTGAAAACGGTAAAGATGCATACAAAGTAGTTGATGTAGTTACTGGCGAAGTATTTGGCGAAATCAACCGCTTCAACAATGCTGTAACTATCAACCGCGCTACATACAATGCATTCAAGCTTGTAAAAGTTGATGCAGCTTCGGACGCTAATCTGATGGTAAGTCCAAACCCAGTTTCATCGACAGCAACTGTGAACTTTGCAATTCCGATGAATGCAAATGTTACAATTTCGTTGTTCGATGCACTCGGTAACGAAGTAGCTACATTGCTAAACAGCAGCTTGAACGCTGGCAATCATTCATATACTTTTGATGCTTCCCGCTTCGCAACTGGTAACTATATCGTTAAAATCGTTGCTGGCGACCGCACAGAAGTTGCTAAAATCAACATTGTAAGATAATTTCTTAATTATCTTTTTCACGACAAATGGGCATCTAAAACAAATGATGCCCATTTGTTTTAGTTTATAAGAAGGAAGGTAGATATGAGAATAAAAATATTCACTATTGCAATAATTGCGATTTTTATGTATTCCGAGGCAATCTCGGAAGAATTTGATGTGAGAGTGCGGCTTACTATTGATAATACATTTGCAAGCGATAGTCTGCTTGAATTTGGTGCAGTTTCTTCTGCTACTGATGGGTTAGATGCTCATCTCGGAGAAATCGAAATTCCACCATTCCCGCCTCCCGCATTTGATATTTTTGCTATATTCAACTTAGACACAACAAACATTGATGGACTATTTAGCTATAAAGATTTTAGAAGTGTGCCAGCCGACGAAAATGAATTTCATCATCGTTATAAAATTGAATTAAATAAACGCGTTCCGTCTGTTGCAACTATTTCGTGGGGGAAATTGCCAGATTACGTCAAATCTGCAAGAATTTATGATGAATTGAATCTGCTTTTTTCTGCAGATATGAAAACTACAAATTCTGTTGTTATTAACAACGAAAATCTTCCGAAAATACCGATTTATATTGATGTAGTTTATACGAAAGTTCCAACCTCAGTGACGCAAGACAACGAAAATTTTGCAGTCTATCCAAATCCGTCTAATGGATGGATATCGCTAAGCAATAGCGAAAAAATCAGTAAAATTGAAATTTACAATGAACTATCAGAAATTGTGTTTAATACCAATTCGCTTTCGAGCGAAAAAATTAATCTTGTAAATTTACAGAATGGTGTTTATTTTATTAAAATATTCGACATCAATAATTATATTTATTTTAAAAAATTATTAATTAACAGATAGATTATGGAAAAAAGAAATAACGAAAACAGAAAAGAAAACCAGAAAAAAGAAAAAGCAAATCAAAAAGACGTACAAAATGCAAAGCGACATCAAAATCAACAGAACCAGCAGAACCAAGCGAAAAACAGCAAGAGCGAATTATTAATTTCTGTTGTCATTCCACTTTACAACGAAGAGGAATCCATTCCCGAACTTGCATTGCAATTAGAGAAAGAGCTTCAGGAACTAACGCACGGACGCTACGAAGTGATATTTGTAGATGATGGTTCTACTGACGGTTCGCTCGACTACATAAAGCAGATACATCGCAGAAATAAACGTTTTCGCTATATAAGCTTCCGCCGCAACTATGGCAAAAGTGCGGCACTTGCCGTTGGGTTCGAGTCTGCGCGTGGCAAATTTGTTGCTACAATGGATGCAGATTTGCAGGACGACCCAGCCGAAATAAAAAATTTGGCAAAGAAAATGAAAGAAGGCTACGATCTTGTTACTGGCTGGAAGCAAAACCGTAAAGACCCAATTTCTAAAACAATCCCATCGAAACTGTTCAATTTTGTTACATCGCTTGTGAGCGGAATAAAACTGCACGATTTCAATTGCGGGCTAAAGCTTTATCGCAAATCTGTTACTGATACACTGCAAGTATATGGAGAAATGCATAGATATTTGCCAGCGCTTGCCCATTGGGAAGGCTTTCGGGTGGCTGAGCTTCCTGTGGTTCATCACGCAAGGCGATATGGAAAATCAAAATTTGGTTTGTCGCGGTTTATAAATGGTTTTCTCGATTTACTTACTTTTGTATTTATCACAAGATTTATGAAGCGACCTATGCACTTTTTTGGGTTGTTTGGAACAATTTTCACATTGATAGGCTTTGCTATTAACGCATATCTTACAGTTGAATGGTTTCTTGGGAACACATATTTGAGCAACCGCCCGCTCGCAAACTTTGGAATTGCTCTGATAATTGTTGGTGTGCAGTTCTTTTCGATCGGGCTGGTTGGCGAAATGATAGTAAAGCAGAACTTCGAAAAAACAAAAAATTACTCGATAAAAGAAAAATTGTAGTAAACGAGCCGTCTTTTTTGTTATTATGAATAATATTTATACACAAAAAAGCATTAATATGAAAAAATTACTATTAGTTGCACTCTCGATATTTCTTATTGGTTCTGCAGTAAAAGCCGATATGTTCGACGCGTACTCTATTGGAGCAGGAATATCAACATTTTCTATTTTGGGCGACAATCCAGCCAAATTGCCGATTATTCAGAATGATACTACAAAGAAATTTGTTTATGGCGGCAGCTTTGATGCCGTTCAACCGGGCTTTGCGGCACGTCTTACAATGTATAAGGGCGAAAGAATACGTGTTCCTGTCGATATTGATTTTACTATATATTCATCAGGAGAACGTTATCCTGTGAGTGGCTTGCTTACAATATTTTACTGGCACGAGGTGCATAATTTATCGGTTGGTTCCGGGTTCTATTATGTGCTTACGCATTTAGATTGGGCAAAAACAGATATATATGCCGGGGCAGACCTCCGCGGCAATATTATCACTCGTTCAGAGCTCACCTATCGCGACAGCTGGCGTAACGATCAAAAACGTGATACTTCCTACGTTGTTAATAGAAAATCCGGTGCATTCCGCATTGGCAGCTTTGCCCGACTCGGAATAGAAGGGCAACTTAAATCTAAACTTAAAATTGATGCATCAATTGGAGTAGGTGTTTTGAATCTATTCCCAAGAGACAGTAAACGCGGGGAATTGCTTACCCCGCTTCAATATTATGAAAAGAAAGAGCAAATTGTTCCTGTTCTCAATTTTATGCTTTTGTTGAAATACTCATTATAGGTGATAAAAGTGCTATTCAAAGAAGATTGTAGGTATTTTCGCGGTGATATTCCCTGCCGACCGCACAAAAAAAGTGGTTATCATTGTCAAAATTGTCCCGAATATTCTCCATCAAAAGAAAATATACTAATAATAAAGCTTGGTGCTATTGGTGATGTGATAAGAACCACACCGCTTATCAAACGCATAAAGCAGGAATTCCCTAAATGTATGCTATGGTGGGTAACAAACTCGCCTGAGGTGATTCCATCATCGGTGGATAGAGTGTTGCAATTTAATCTTGAATCAGTAATTAGCTTGCGAAGTGTTCATTTTTTCAAAGTGATAAATCTTGACAAAGACCATCACGCGTGTGCATTGGCATCGCAACTGAACGCAGATTATATCGATGGATTCACACTTGTCGAAGGCAAACCAATGCCTGCAAATCAACGAGCTATGCATAAGTATCTAACCGGACTATTCGACGATGTAAACAAAGCAAACACAAAAAATTATCTTCAGGAAATTTTCGAAATATGTGGATATGAATTTGCAGGTGAAGAATACGAGCTGGAATTAAAAACCGATAAGCAATGGGATATTCCGAATCGCGGAAAAGGAGTGATTGGGCTGAATACCGGTTGTGGAGCTCGCTGGGTGTCGCGGCTATGGAAGCAGGAATATTGGATAGAACTTGCCAAAGAGCTGAAAGCTGCAGGCTATGATCCAATTCTGTTGGGCGGTGAACAAGAACACGAACAAAATACAATTATTTCTCGCGAAAGCGGTGCCCGCTATTTCGGATGTTTTGATTTGAATACATTTATTTCGCTTGTAAATCAGTGCGATTTGGTGGTAACAGCAGTAACAATGGGGCTTCATATAGCAATAGGGCTGCGGAAAAAGGTTGTTCTGATGAACAACATATTCAATAAATACGAATTTGAACTATACGGGCGAGGCGAAATAGTCGAGCCGGACAAAGAATGCAAGTGCTTTTTCAGTCCAAAGTGCGTAAACGAAGAGTATTTTTGCCTGGAACACCTTCGCCCCGAAAAAGTTATGGATGCTGTAAAAAAATTGATGAATTGAAAAATTTTTGCTAAAGTTCAGATAAAAGCTGACGATAATTTAATTGAAAAGAAAATGCAAATCTGAAAAACATTGAAGGATTAAAGTTTTTCAGAAATTTGCCGAAAAATAAATCAGAAAAATAGGACTAATAAATATTTTGATGGCAGGATGCCCGAAAAACAAATAATTTACATGGAGGTTTATTATGCCATCAGCAATTAGCGGCGATAGCCGTATCCGCACCAACATTCCGGCAGAAAATGCCTATAATGCATTAACAGCATCAAGTAACAACATTGCACTGCGTCAGTTGCGTCTTTCCACAGGGAAACGCATCAATTCAGCAGCAGACGATGTTTCGGGTTATATTACTTCACGTGCGTTGCAAGCCCGCAACGGTGCGTTGAAAGCAGCGTTGAACTCTGCCGGTGATGCAAAGAATGTAACTGCTATTGCACAGGATGCATTAGACCAGATTTACTCATTAATGGCTCAAATCAAGGATGCTACTGCTACTGCTTCATCTGGTGCTCTGGGAACAGATGAGAAAGTTGCTCTTGCAAAAGGTGCATACCGCCTTGCTCAACAAATTCAGTTTATCACTGACTCAACTGTGTTCGGCGGCAAGCAATTGCTTCAAGGCAACTTTACAGGCGAATGGGTTACCGGCTACTATGCAAATAACGAATTGATGAAGATTTCCATTGACTTAACTGTAAACAACAAAGACTTTAACGTCAATGGGTTGTTCGACCTGAATGCTACAAGCGAAGCAACAGCTATTCGTGGAACAGTATCGGGTGCATCAACTAACTTTGCAGGTGTAACCGGCTTGAATCTGGAAGAGTTCAATAATATCAGTTCTTCTGATTTGGGTTACTTCGGATACTTAAATGATCCGGTAACAGGAAAATCAAATGTTGTAATGACTTTGCAATCTCTTGCAATGGCAATTGACAACATTAACAAAGTAGCATCGTATCTTGGTGGTATTGAGGTTCGTATCAACTCGCAGGAAGCAATGTTGAAATCTCAAATCACAAACTACAAAGCTGCAATATCACGTATCGAAGATGCAGATGTTGCAACAGAACAAATGGAACTCATCAAATCACAGTTCTTGCAGCAAGCTTCTTTGGTATCGTTGAGCCAGGCAAACCAAAACCCACAACAGTTCTTGCAGCTATTCAGATAATATCTGACTAAAATAGCTCAAAAATATGTGGTCAAAATATTTTTTCGGGACGGAAAAATTTCCGTCCTTTTTTATTAAAGTTTTAAATAATATTGCCGATATATATAGAGAAGGATGAAAAATTTTTGGTGGAGGAGGCACCAAAAAAACATTTAACTTTGGGAGGGGCTTATGCCATCAGCAATTAGCGGTGATTCAAGAATACGGACGAACATCCCCGCGGATAATGCTTACAACGCTCTTACGGCTTCGAGCAATAATATTGCTCTTCGCCAGTTGCGACTATCGACAGGCAAGAGAATCAACTCTGCCGCTGACGACGTTTCAGGCTACATTACTTCGCGTGCATTGCAGGCTCGCAACGGTGCATTGAAAGCTGCACTCAATTCTGCAGGCGATGCTAAAAATGTTACATCAATAGCTCAGGATGCTCTTGATCAGATCAGCACTCTTGTTACTCAAATCAAAGATGCTGCTGCAACTGCATCATCAGGTGCTTTGGGAACAGACGAAAAGGTTGCTCTTGCAAAAGGTGCATACCGCCTTGCTCAGCAAATTCAGTTTATTACAGATTCAACTGTGTTTGGCGGCAAGCAACTACTTCAAGGCAACTTCACAGGCGAATGGGTTACTGGCTATTATGCCAATAACAACTTGATGAAGATTTCCATCGACTTAACTACAAGCAATCCTGATTTCAACGTGGACGGTATCTTCGACTTGAATGCAACAAACGAAGCTATAGCTGTTCGTGGCACTACAACTGGTGCTGCAACAAGCTTTGCCGGAGTAGCTGGTCTGAACCTTGAAGATCTCAACTCTGTTTCTGCTTCTGATCTCGGAATTTTTGAAAACGTTGGCGCAACACCTGCGATTACTCAAACTATTTCTTCACTTGCTATGGCTATTGATAACATTAATAAAGTCGCATCGTATCTCGGCGGAATCGAGGTTCGTATCAATGCACAGGAAAATGTGCTAAAATCGCAAATCACTAACTACAAAGCTGCAATTTCACGTATTGAAGATGCAGATGTCGCAACAGAGCAAATGGAACTTATAAAATCCCAGTTCTTACAACAAGCATCGCTTGTTTCACTTGCCCAAGCTAACCAAAATCCACAACAATTCTTGCAATTGTTTAGGTAATTGGGCATAGTTTTTGCTTTAATTAAAGAGCGGTATCAGGAAGATACCGCTCCATTTAGAAAACAAAATGTGAGGATGAATTTATGTTGACACAAGCACAACAACTTGCCGCCTCGAAAATGTATGGTGGTGGGAAAGAGAAAAAAATTCCTGCTTATCTCGAACAGGAAGTTCTGTCGTGGAGCAAAGAAAAAATTATCTTGAAAATGTATGATTTATTCATTGTAAGCTGCAAAAGACAGGATGTCAATAAAATGAGCAGAGTGCTTGTTGAACTTATGGGTGCTCTCAATTTCGAATACGAAGAAACAGCAACCCGTCTTTATCGGCTTTACGAATATTGCCAGAGATGTATTTTCCAGAAAAAATACGACGAGGCACTTTACATTATTACCGAGCTTCGTAATGCTTGGGCAAAAGCCTTCAATCTTGAATAGCGAAGGAGGCACTGACTATGGCTATAGACACATTCGGAATATCGGGCAGCGACAAATCATATAGCGAATTGCTTGTCGAATCATATAAAAAGTCGCAGGCAAGTCGCACAGAAGGTTTGCAATCGCGAAAGCAAACCCTTCAAACTCGTCAGAAGTTTTATAATGAATTAAATGGAAAGCTGAACTCGCTTATTGCTCAACTCGATAAATTTGGCGAATATAAGAAGGTTGGCGATAATTTTACATTTACGCCTACAAACGGAATTAATGACAAGTTTAAAACTTATAAGGCTACAATATCAGAAAACGATTATTTTACAGTAAAAGCTGATGGAAATGCCATAGTCGGTTCTAACTCAATAAAGGTAAATCGCATTGCAACAAATGATGTGCTGGTTTCCAACAGACTTAATCTTTCGGATGCCTTCGGGGAAACTGCCGGCGAGAAGACTTTCGATCTTTCTGTGAATGACAAAACTTACACCGTTAAGGTTAATTTCACTGGAAGCGAAACAAACGAAGAAGCAATGAAAAAAATTGTTAATGCTATCAACGGAATTAAAGACGTTAAAATTAGCGCTTCGCTTGTGAAAGATAGCGAAACTACCGGAAGAATCTCTCTTTTGTCGAAAGAAACCGGACAGAATAACAAAATTACTTTTACTCAAACATCGACTACGGAACTCTTGGGCTGGACTACTTCGCTTTACTCAGACCCGAACGCACGCACTGCTATTAGCGGCGGTTCAGCAGGCTATAAAGTTTCTGACTCATCGATGCTAAATGCAAGCTTCGATGCAAACGGGATTGAAATAACAAGAAACTCTAACGAAGTGAAAGATGTGTTGCCTGGGCTTACTATTAACCTACTGAAGCCACAAGCAGCAGATGCTCAACCAATTAACGTTACTACCGATATTGACGTCGATGAATTTGAAAGCTTTGTCGACGCTTTGATTAAGGAATACAACGGCGTTTTGTTTAATTTGAGCCAGAATAAAGATATTCAAAGGCAAGATACTGCAATTTCGTCTTTGCAACAAAGGTTACGTGCAGTTGGGACTTCCGTTCTTAGTAATTCGGACGACCCGGACGCACCCAAGCGTCTTACTGATATTGGCTTTAAATTAAACAACGACGGGACATTAGTCCTAAAAGACAAAGATAAATTAAAAGAATTTCTTGCAAAGGAAAACGGGGCTGAAAATATTGCTAAGCTTTTCACTTCTGAAACAGGATTTGTTGCAAAAGTTAATGAAGTGATTTATAATCTAAAGCCGCAAGGTGGCAATAGCGGTCTTTTGAAGGCAAGAAATGAATCTATTACAAGAGAAATTACTAATATAGATAAAAGAATTGCTTCTCTGGAAGCAACTATCGAGCAACAAGCTGAAAGCCTAAGAAAAGAGTATGAAAGTTATTTAAAAGTATACTTGCAAGCGCAGGGACAATACTCTTTGCTTTCAACGATGTCTACCTCTTCTACTTCTACATATAGCAGCTTGATTGCTCAACAAGCTTCATTAGGACAATAATTTTAAGAGGTCCAAAATGATTAATGGAATTCAGCCCACTTCTGCAATCAGAGAGACGTCTCTCGAAGAATTGCAGTTGGAAACTAGAAAAGAGCGATTCGCCTTGCTTGCCGAGCAATTCAAGGCAGAATTCAGCTCTGACAAGGAAGAAGGGTCCTCTGTCGGTGCAAAACACGATAAGGAAACCCAATCTGAAAGTGCTAAGCCGAAAGAAAAAGAATTTAAAAATAAAGTAAATTCTGATTTGAAGGAACTTGGAGAAAAACTCAAAAATATTATTAAGGAAGCAGATGTTTTTCTTGAATTTTCTATCGACAAAGATACAAACAAAATGATTTTGCGCATTATCGACAACAAAACAAAAGAAGTTATTCAGCAATTGCCAAGTGAAATTGCTCTGAAAATTGCAAGAATTGTTAGCAATATCGAAGGTGAAGGGCAGATAGCTAATGCAAAAGTATAGTGAAATACTGAATAATATCGAACTTGTGCTCGAAAATACCAAAAGTATTTCCGACGCACTTAATAATGGAAATTTCGAGTTGGAAGACCTTGAAGAAATCTCTAATCTTTACGAAGAAAGAGAAAAAAATATTCTTCAACTTAAATCATTGCTCGAATCTGATATTGGTAAGGAATTTGTTGCTGAAAAGCAAGACGAATGGAATGAAAAAATAAATTTGATTGTTAATTTGGATTCTGTTAATTTAGAATTGCTTAGAAAAAAAACTAAAGATACAGGAGAAAAATTAAAGCAATTGAATAAGCAAAAATCGGTATTAATTTATTCTAAATAAAATAGGTGCGATATGGATATCAGTTCAATAAAACCACAGGGAGTGTCGGGACCTAAAGATAACGAGCGGGTTTCTGATAAAAAGAGCAAAGCGAAAACAACTGCTGGCAAAACTTCTGCAAGCTCGGGTGGTGATACTTTATCAATTTCGACCGAAGCTCAGAAGCTTTCCCGTATTTTCTCTCGGATTTCTTCGGGCTACTACAACTCGCCGGAAGTGCTCAAGGAAACTGCTCAACGTATTTTGAATGAATTGGATAAGCAAGAATAGCTTACTTACGGTTCTTTAGCAGAAGTTTCTTAATTGATTCTATACTTTTCTTTTCGTCTTCCTGATAATGCTTCAAAATAGTATCTGATTTGACAACGGGCGTTGTCTTTTCTTCCGGAGTGGGCGGAGGCTCGGCTGGTGACGGCTCTTTGATGTTTGCAATAGATTCCAGCATCTCTTCCTGTTTCTGAGCTAATACCTTCTCATTAACATATAATTCTTCCGGATCTATCGGAATACCCTTCATTATCATTTCTAATTTCTCTGTTCCGAAAATATCAACAAGTTTGTCGTAAACAGTTGCTCTGGTAAACGGTTTGGAGATAAAGCCAGATATTCCGTTTTTTACTGCTAAACCTAAATTCTCTACGTCGGAAAGTGCAGAAACCATAATAACGGGTATATGTTTGGTATTTTTAATGTGCTTCAGAATCTTTAGTGTTTGATGTCCGGAAAGCTCGGGCATAAGAATATCGATAATAATAAGAGTTGGCTGGTGCTCTACCGCAAGTGCAATTCCATTATATCCATCAGACGCAAGGTAAGAGGTCTTGAATCCGTAACTTGCCAATGTTTTGGACAAAATCCTCTGCATCCAGATGTCATCATCAATTATTAATGCAGAATATTCAGCCATAATGCTATTCCTTGTTATTTAATTTTTTTATGGCTATACCACTTATATCTTCGTCAATTAAGTGAGAAAACTTAATACTGGAATTTGCAATTGCATCTTTTAGTGCCATTAGATGAGTTTTGGCTGCCTGACGATTAATCTGGATAATCTTTTCATATATTTCTTTGCGGTGCACTGGCACTGTTTTGGGCGCTTCGATGCCCAAACGCACAACCCCACGGTCGTAGCTCAAAACAGTAATCTGAATTGAGTTCCCAATGGTGATTACCTCCCCTATCTTCCTTGATAGAACTAACATTTTGCTATTCCTTTATTGTTTGTTGCTTTTTTGCGATAACATAATTTGTTGAGTATTTGTCTGACGGCAAAATGATTTGTTTGCCAGTCTGCTCCTCGATGTTAAAGATAACTGGTGCTTTCATATTAGCACTCATCTCACCGTTTTCATCTTCCAAAGTGATTACAACAAATAGCACCTGCTTTTCGAGGTCGTATTTGATTCCTGGATCGTAATAAACATCAATATGCCATGGACTAAGCAATGGGAAACCGATTTCCGGCTCATCGACAGATATTAGCCATTTGAAAGGTGCAGTTGATTCCTCGCTGATTAATACGTAATCGTGCAAATCTTCGAATCCGAGCATACCATCTTTGAATTTGAAAATATACTCGTCGTCAATTTCCAATTCGCCGAAGTAGTTTGTTTTTATTACTCTTTTTTTAGCCATAGCAATTCTATATATAACAAATAATTAACAAAATAATAAAATAAAATTATTTTCACAATGATAATTTTATCATTTCAAATACTTTTTGCAAATACTTTTTGTAGTCGCAGTCTGCCATTGCGTTCATTGTCGTTTCGAATTGCTCAATCGAGATAAACCCGCGGTTGAGAGCAATTTCCTCTAAGCAGGCAATTTTTGTGCCTTGACGCTTTTCTATTGACATAATAAACACAGACGCTTCGGTGAAATTTTCCGGTGTGCCGGTATCGAGCCAGGCAACTCCACGCCCTATGGGTGCCACTTTCAGTCTGTTTTGCCGTAAGTAGTGCTTGTGTATGTCCACTATTTCAAGCTCGCCGCGATTGCTTGGAGAAAGCGAGCGGGCAATTTCGACAACATTTTCATCGAAAATATAAAGTCCCGGAATTGCAAAGTTCGATTTAGGATTTTCAGGCTTTTCCTCAATTGATAGGACATTGCCGTTTCGGTCGAATTCTACAACTCCATACATCTGGGGTTTTTCGACGTTGTATGCGAAAATTGTTCCGCCAATATTCTTTTCGAGCGACCTGCGGAAAAAAGTAAGATCGCCATAGAACAAGTTATCGCCCAAAATAAGAACGCTCTGGTTGTCTTCGATAAAGTCTGCACCAATAATGAATGCTTCGGGCAATCCACCTGGATGCGGTTGTTCCGCATATTGCAGATTAATGCCCCATTGAGAACCATCGCCAAGAAGAGTTTGGAACGAAGGAAGGTCTCGAGGTGTGGAAATAATAAGAACGTCGCGCACGTCAGCAAGCATAAGAGTAGACAGCGGATAGTAAATCATAGGCTTGTCGTAAATCGGCAGCAGTTGCTTGCTGATTACAGACGTCATCGGATAAAGGCGGGTTCCTTTGCCTCCTGCGAGAATTATTCCTTTTGTGTCCATACTAATCTATGTTCAAAAACTTATCTGACGCTTTATTGCTCTTCCACTGAGCAAGTGTCATACCTTGCAAATCGCGTTCTTTAACCAGAATATCTTTGCTGAATGCTTGTTTGATTTTTTTTGCAATGCGTTTGTCGCACAGGGACCAATCAATATCTTCTGCCATCGGCGAAATAACCCCTTCGCAACGTGGATTATAAGTTCCACTGCAAAGATATTGAACATAGCTATCTTTTGTCAGTAGCATTCCGTGTGCAAATCCGGGCGGTATCCACATCCATTCAGAATAATCCAGAGCGGGCGAGCCCGATAGTTCATAAGCAATAATTTTGCCAAAAGTTTCGGAATTTTTGCGAATATCTATTGCCATATCAAGCAAATTACCGCTTATGCAGCGGACTAATTTGCCCATAAACGGGTTCCACTGGAAATGAAAACCTCGGAATGTATTTTTATAGGAAAATGATTCATTGAACTGCAAAAAATCATAACGTCTGATGAAGGCAAGTTCATCTATACCATAGAAATCGTCTTCCCGGTAGGTTTCGGTAAAATAGCCTCGTTCGTCGAGAAATTTCCTGAAGCGAATAACTTGTATTTCTTCTATTTCAAGCGGTTGCACGCTAAGAACTTGCATCAGTTCGTCCCTGAATTATGAATAAATTATAAATCCTTTAACGTAATTATCGGCTATTTCATTTAAAATTTTAGAAAAATTTTCAAATCCATAGATATTTATAAAATTTATTGGTGAAATCTGACGTTCCTGCAAGCGTTCATTTGGCAAAAGAATAGTCCGGATTTTTCTGAACTTGCTTACGTAATCGGTGTTTTTCTTTTTCAGTGCCGCAAAATATTTTTTCTGTAAGTTGTCAATTAGTTCAGATGATTTGTGAACGTAGCTTTCCTGCGTTCTCAGAAGTGATTGGTCGGCTTGGCTAAGCAGTGGGGTTAGCTGCGAAAAGCTTTGCTGAATTTCGTTTTTCACTTGCTCAAAAATTTTGTCCGATGTGTCGTCAATTACTAAATTACTCAAAAAACTTTCGAATTTATTTAAAGGCTCGAAAAACTTAGCAAAATCAATATTATTCTGCACGATAAAATGAAAATGCCTTTCGGGCAGGAAGCAAGCCATAGCTCTGTTGGTAACAGACGGAAAATCTACACCGAAAAATTCATAAGCTTCCTTTAACATTGCGAAATATGAAATTTCACCCGGACCAAGCACATACTTAACCGAAGGAAAGCAAATTTCCTGAAAAACAGGTCGCAGAATTGCCTTTGGCGAGAAAGAACACGGATTTCGGGAAATATCCGAGACAATCTCGTCGTAGGTGTATTGGCAATGATTTACTGAAAATAGAGAGTTTTCCGGAGAAACTGTGCGTATAGAAAATCTTTTGCCTTCCGTGTGCTTGCAATAGTTGAAATAGTCGAAAGAAATATTTATTGAATGCCCGTAACTCGTTAGCAAAGCTTTGTTTTTTGAAAATATATCAAATAATTTTTTGAAATTATCTGATGAAGCAAAATTTGTATTCGCGAGGAGGGCAATTGCACCGCTTTTGCGGGCAGCCGCAGCCGAAACAAAAAGCAAACCGGAGCTTTTGAATAGCATTTGATAAAACTGAAGCATTGCGTCCGACCAGCGATTGCCCTTGCAATATATCGAGCGAATGGCGTCGGCAAGTTGCTCCTTGTTCGGCGAAAAGGGGAGAGTGTCGATTATTTCGTCGATAGTTTGTTCGATTTTTTCGTCAAAAACGAGTTCAGAAACAGGTGTATTTTCGTATTGTGAGTATTCCGGGTGAAGCAGAAGCGGAGTGTGATTTGCATCAAAAACATAAATTTCGGCTGCTTCTTTTGCGTCGTGGTCGTTGTCTTCGAGCCAGAAAACCGGGACCATATGAAGTTCCGGGTGCTTCGCCTGAAGTTTATTTGCAATACTTATTGCGGTTGCTATTTTCAGGCAAGTATAGAGAGCCCCACCCAGAAAACCAACCTGTTGTCCGGTGGAAACAAATAAAGTGTTTGATTGGGATGAGAGCGAAATATTCGCTTTTTGCGATTCGGACAAATCAAGCGATTGCATCGTGTCCGTAATTATATTATGCGTAAGTTGCCGATTAGCGAACTTTTGAGCTTTGCGAATAAGAAATGATTTGTTTTCTGTTTCTGAAATATCTGCAAAACGAGATAAAGCAAATCTGTCGCCTTCGGAAAACTTGCGGAAGAAGTTGCCGTTTTGTGGAATTTCGGAAAAATCAATGAAAAGCATAATCAAAAGTTATAAATTTTCAGGAAACGAAGTGCAATCATCACAAATATTGCAGTTATGGCAAGATAGCCAACTAATAAACCAATCCGACGGAAACGATATTCCCAGATATGTTGCAGCCGAAATCGGACGACGAGATTGAGCCTGTATTCGAACATTGCAAACCCAATGAAAGCAATAAAGTTTGCCGCAGCAAGTTCGAACCTGTGCAGCAGAAAGGTTACAACTGCAAAAAACAGAAAAATCAGCACGGATAATTTATTCAATTTCGCTCTCCTTTGGTTTATTTTTTATAGTTTTAGGAAAAACTCCGGCTTGGGCAGAAATATTCAGGAGCACGCCAATTGCCGCTGAATAAAAAATTACAGCAGTTCCGCCGTAACTAATAAACGGCATCGGAACACCAGTTGTTGGCAAAAGCCCTGTATTGACACCTGCATTGACAAACACATAAATTGCAAATGTAGTAATGATACCAACAGCAAGGAAGTAGCCGAAATTGTCAGGTGCTTTTTTTGCAATGATCATTCCGCGCCAGAAAATAATTGCGAAAGCAAGGATGATAATAAGCAAGCCGAAAAATCCGTATTCTTCGCCAACAATTGAGAAAATAAAGTCCCCGTAAGATTCTGGGAGGAACAGATGACTCTGACGGTTTTGCCCGGGTCCGACACCGAATAGCCCGCCATTGCCAATAGCAATAAGCGCTTGATTTAACTGATAGTTTACTGTTTCAATCGGATGAGAGTCGCCGCCCAAACCTAAAAAAGCTTTAATTCTGTTCATTCTGTAAGTTGCACTAATTGCATACACTCCGGCAGAAGCAATTCCGATAAGTCCGGTTGCTAATAAATAAATTAAATTTACATTTCCGATAAACATAAGAGCAATGGAAATAAAGAAAATCACAATCATAGTTGAAAAATTCGGCTGCAAAGCGATGAGCCCGCAAATAATAAGAGTCCACACTACAAATGGCAAAAAGCCTTGCTTGAAGTCCTTTATGACATCTTGCTTGCGTGTTAGAAGCGTGGCGAAATGCAACACCATAGCAAATTTTGCAAGTTCAGAAGGCTGAAAGCTGAAAAATCCAAGACGCAACCAACGCGAGGCACCTTTTGCGGCTTCGCCTGCGAATAGCACGACAACCAGCAAAATAATGCTTGTAAGTAGCAGAGGCTTGCTGATTTTCTGCCAGACGTGATAATCTATTCTTGAAATAATTAGCATTAAGATAATTCCGGCAAATACTCTAATGCTGTGATTGAGAACTAATTTTTCGGGCATACCGAATTTCATTTCGGCTATTGTTGCACTCGCCGAATAAACAAACGCAAGGCTGAACACCATAAGTCCAACAACAGGAATTAGTATCAGCCAATCGACATATCCGACATTTTTTTTCATTGCTCTGCCTGTTTGATTATTTCAAGTTTTGCATATTGAAGCAGCAAAAGTTTCTTTCCGATATTGGCAAAATTGACAGTTGCTTTTCGCATAGAGCCTTCACCGCTTAATCCTGTGATTTTCCCGACACCGAACTGACTGTGGCGAACTAAATCGCCAATGCGAAAATCATAAACAGTTTTTTCTATTTGCGAATATGAATAGTCGTTGTCGGGTTGCTGTTCGTAGTGGTTGGATTTGAAGGAGTGCGAGTTGAAGTTAGATTTTGCTGAACTAATCGGTGCGCCCGAAGTGTTCAATTGTCGAATTAGGCTTGGGTCTATTTCTTTGAGGAAATAAGAAGGTTTTTGCATCATAATATCGCCAAATTTCATTCTGCTACGGGCATAAGTTAGCGTTAATTTTTCTTTAGCCCGGGTAATTCCAACATAGAACAGGCGACGTTCTTCCTCTTCTTCGTCTTTGCTGAAGGTAGCTCGCGAAATGGGAAAAGTTCCGTCTTCGATACCGGCAATAAACACGTGCTTAAATTCGAGTCCTTTTGCTGAATGCAGAGTCATAATCGGGAGGCGTTCTTTTGTCAGGTCGCTTGAGTCGATATCGGCAACCAAAGACATTTGCTGGATATAGTCGTTGAGAGTGCTGTCGGGGTTTTCCTCAGCAAAATAGGTGATGTCGCTTACTACCTGTTCGATATTTTCGATACGGTCGTAAGCTTCGTCCGTTCCGATTTCTTGGTAGAACTCGATTAGTCCGGTTTTTTTGATGAATTCAGCTACGACTGTGGAATAGTCTTCGCTGGTGAGTTTTTGGCGATAATTTTCAATAAATTCGACGAAATGTTTGATAGCATTTTTTGATTTTGGGACAAGCCCTTCGATATTATCTGCATTTTTCAATGCTTCGAAGAATGAAAGTCCATTTTCTATTGCATAAGAATTAATATGTTTCAGAGAAGTTTCGCCGATTCCTCTTGCCGGCTCGTTGATAATTCGAAGAATTGCTTCGCGGTCGCGTGGATTGATTAGAGTTCGCAAATATGCCAGTACATCTTTTACTTCCTTCCTTTTGTAGAAGGACATACCGCCAACAACTATATAAGGAATACTGTATTTCCTGCAGGATTTTTCGAATTCGAGCGATTGAGCGTTTGTTCTGTATAGAATGCAAATTTCATTAAGAGGAATACCGCTTTCAGAAAGTTTGTTAATTCTTGAAACGACAAATTCCGCTTCTTCACGGTCCGAACTGCACTCGACAAGGTCGATTAAATCGCCCGATTCGTTGTCGGTGAAAAGCTTTTTCTTGATTTGATAAGTGTTGTTCTGAATAACTGAATGAGCGGCTTCGAGAATAGTTTTGGTGGAGCGATAATTTTGTTCAAGTTTGAAAATTTTTGCGTGTGGATAGTCGCGTTTGAATTCAAGTATATTTTGAATATCGGCACCGCGCCAACCGTAGATACTTTGAGCGTCGTCGCCGACAACGCAGATGTTCTGATATTTTTTTGAAAGCAGGCGAATAGCAACATATTGAGCGTGGTTTGTGTCCTGATATTCATCAACCATAATGTAGCGGAAAGTGTCTTGATAAAATTCAAGCACATCTGAATGCTCTTCGAGCAAACGAATAAAGTTCCAGAGCAGGTCGTCAAAATCCATTGCGTTGCTATCGCGAAGTCGTTCTTCGTAGAGCTTATATATTTCAGCGAACATTTTTTCCTGGGGGTTTCGGGCGTTGTCGTAAATCGATTGCCAGGTTTGGAGTCGGTTTTTTGCTTTGGAAATAATCGAAGCAACTTGTTGAGGGCTAAGCGGTTTTTCAGGCAAGGACTTTTCCTTGAAAATTTTCTTAATGGCGCTTAGCGAGTCCTCCGAGTCGTAAATAGTAAAATCTGATGTATAGTTGATAAAGTCCGCACTTTGACGAAGCAGACGAGCAAAAATCGAATGGAAAGTGCCGGCACGGATAAGTGCAGCGTCGCGACTGCCCACAAGCGAGGCAATACGTTGCTTCATTTCGTTGGCGGCTTTGTTTGTAAATGTGAGTGCTAATATATTTCTTGGGGAAACTCCGCTTGCTACAAGATAAGCAATGCGGTGGGTAAGCACTTTGGTTTTGCCACTGCCAGCTCCGGCAACAATAAGCACGGGACCGTTTTTTGCTTTTACCGCGGCGGCTTGCTGTTCGTTCAGTCCTTGTAAGATTTCTTCCGGGTCGAGATTTGAACCTAATCTATCTGTCATAATTAAAATCTGCCAAATTAAATTTCAAAATTAATCATATTTATCTAACTAACCAAAGGAGTTGGAACTAAATTAGATTGTATTAGATTAGCTATTTGAATGAAAATAGTTTCGCTTCTATTACATTTTCAAATTAAAAACGAAATGGAATTAAGCAATTTTCTAAATAGAATACTAAGAGTTCAGAAAAGCGACTTTTCCGCCAACTATCGTAGCGAGAACATCGATTGGCATTTCGGGTTCATTCTGCAATAAATAAGGATTAGCAGAAAGAACAGTTATGTCAGCTGTTTTACCAGCTTCTATGCAACCAAAATGTGCGCTTTCATTATGAACTCTATGAGGAGCGACGCAATATGCATCGAGTGCTTCGAAAATTGAAAGCCGTTCATTTGGTGAGATAATTGTTCCATCAAGAGAGGACTTACGGGTAAGAAAAGAACGAATGCCGTCGATAACAGAGGGCTTTTCTATCGGGAAGTCGCTTCCTGCAATAATAGTTGCACCTTGTTGAATAAAAGATTCCCAGAGATAAGAAAATCTCATCCGCGAGCCAATTCGTTTTTGAGCCATTCCATTGGTGTCTGATGTGAAATGATAAGGTTGCACAGAGGCGACTACATTTAGTTTGGCAAATCGAGGCAAATCGTTTGGCAGAACCATTTGAGCGTGTTCGATTCTAATTGTGCCACTTCCTTCGAGCAAGCTATCCGAGCGAAGCTTTTCGGCAACGTTCAGAGCCGTGTTTACAGCAGAATCGCCAATAGCGTGAATTGCAATATCGAAACCGCTTAAAATACCACGTTTTGCACGGTTCTTGAGCGTGTTTTCGTCGAGCAGGAGAAATCCGCTTTTTGTTTCGTTGTCGTCGTAGCCGCGAGTAAGGGCTGCACCATAGGAACCCAATGCTCCATCAAGAAAATATTTTAGTCCCTGCACTTTGAAAAAGTTGCCTTTGTATGGAAGGACGCAATCGCGTAACCATTCATTATTTTGAGCTCGCACAAACGATTTCACACGAACCGGCATTTCGCCCGCAAGTTCAAGTTCGTTAAAAATAGGGACAAAGCGGGTTTCGACATCCATATCGTGTGCCTGTGTTATCCCATACCGGGCAAGTTCCGAAAGAGCGGTTTTTATGAATTCGGTGTATTGTTCAAGAGAATAATCCGGGATGTGCTTTTCGACAAGAGCCATAGCGTTGTCGATAAGCATTCCTGTGGGTTTGCCATCATAAGAACGAACAATTTCGCCGCCTTGTGGGTTTGTCGTGAGTTCGTTAATATAAGCGATTTTGAGAGCAGCAGAATTAACTAAAGCAGAGTGCCCATCTTGCCGGGTAAGATAAACAGGTGTATCGGGGAAAGCTTCATCGAGCAATTCTTTTGTGGGGAGGCTGTTTTCAGTCCAGTTTTCGTGGTTCCATCCGAAAGCAGTAATCCAGTTTCCGCGAAATAGTTTCGTATTTTGCAATTTTGCAATGCAATCGTGAATGCTTTTGCAGTTTTTCAGAGAGACTTCCGAAAGTCTCATTCCGTAGCCTGCGATATGTCCGTGGCAATCAACGAACCCGACAACTGCCGCAGCACCGGGCGGAAACTTATATGAATGTCCGTCTATAATTAATTCCAAATTGTCGGAGTGCAGAACTTCAGTAATAATACCACTCTCGACAATGATTTTTCTCGTTATAGCCAGCATAATTAATTGTTTAGATAAAACTCAATGATGAAAATATAATGAAAATTTTGATAAAAAAATAGTGATAAAATAATATTAATTACAAAAATTTTCTTTTCATAAAATTTCTTTTGTAAAATCAAATGAAAAAGTTATATTTGTAATCTTAAAATTATGTGAATAATAAAATTGAGAATGAAAAATGGCTAAACAGCAAACATTCGGCGATAAACTAAAGAAAAAGAAAGTTGATGAAAAGATAAGTGTAAAAATTATCAAAGGTTATCGCAGCGAAGCAGGAACAACTCGTTTCCTCGAAAAATTCGTGAAGGTTGATACTTTAGACCAAATTAACAATATTGACATTAGTAAATAAAATAAATAGGTCGAGAAAATGAAAAAAGGAATTCATCCATACTATCATACTGTTGAAGTAGTGATGACAGATGGAACAACTTTTAAAACTCGTTCCTGCATAAATAAGGACCGTTTGGTGTTGGACATCGATTCGAAATCGCATCCATTCTATACAGGCAAGCAAGTGCTTGTAGATACCGCAGGACGTGTTGACCGCTTCAATAAGCGTTTCGAAAAATCAAAATCAATGATGGAAGCAAGGAGGAAATAATAAAATGAACGCAGTCTATCCAATGCAAACAAGCAGCAATTTTAAGAACAACAAGCAACGCACTGTTCGCAAAAAGCAAAATCCATTGAAAGATGCAAAAGTTGTTGATTATCTTGATGTGAAACTTTTGCAGAAATTTACAAACGACCAGGGAAAAATTCTTCCTCGCCGTATTACAGGAGTTACTGCATATCAGCAACGTCAGATTGCAGCTGCAATTAAGCACGCACGCCATTTGGCTTTGATGCCATTCGTAGCTCAGGATATTGCATAATATTTTGCTATATATTTGAAATGAAGAAAGTGGTTGTTCCCGGAACAGCCACTTTTTTTATTCAATATCCCAAAATAATAACTGCACAGTGATTTCATTTCTGCAATTGTAAAAAATGAATAAAATTAATTTTCTTTCGTCTTAATTAGTAGATATTTCGACTTAATTGCTAATAGTAAACAGTTGTTTTGACTTAATAATTGTTGAAAAGCAATGCAGAAATCAGTAACTGCAAGTAAGATGTAGGATTAGATATAGTATTAGATTAGGAATAAAATTTTGGCATTATATTTTCTTATACAAATTGCTAAATAAAGATTTTTAAGTAACTGACGATAAATGTAATTGGAGGAAACAATGGCAGAAGAAAAACAACAAGGCGAAGAGGTTGTTCACGAGCCTGTGAAGAAAGAGAAGAAATCGCTGGGTGTATCGCTACCTTTGATGATTGGAGCGGCAGTGGGAATATTGGTTATTATTATTCTGGGGGTGATATTAGGTGTGTTCTTCGCTTCTAAATTTATGGGAGTGCAGCAAACAGGTGGCGAAGCTGAAAAAGGCAAAACAGAAAAAGTGGCGAAATCAAAAGAAAACGCGGAAGGAGAGGACGAAGATTATTTAGCAAAGCTTGAAGACATTGCTTTAATGGAGACAGGTCGCATAACCACAAACCCAAAAGGTGCCGCCTCTGTATTCGTTGTGGTAAATTTTGGTTTTGAATTCAGACTTATGGACAAAGACAACAGCGAATATAAAACATTGGTGAAAGAAGGCGCTGTAAATATGGAGCACCCAATAATAAAAAAAATGATGGCAAGAATTCGTAGCACATTGAACAATATGATTGCTTCATATACAAAAGAAGAATTACTTGAAAAAAGACCGGAAATACCAGAGCTTGTTAAGAAAGAGCTTCGTCCGGTATTCCGAGATTATGAATTACAATTGGTGAATGTTACTATACAAGAATTTATTATTCAAGAATAGATTATGGCTGACGTTTTATCACAACACGAAATAGACAGTCTGCTCAGTGAGATGTCGAGCGGACGAATGGCTGTCGATGATGTGCTGAGCGGGAAATACGCAAAAGGCGATGTCACGAATTACGACTTCCGCCGTCCGAACCGTATTTCGAAAAATCAAGTGCGAACATTAAGTTCGGTTCACGAAAGCTTTGCGGAAGTATTCGGATATTACCTTGTATCGAAACTGCAAACTGTTGTTTCTATAACAGTTACATCAGTGGACCAACTTTTCTATAGCGAATATATTCTTTCAGTTTCGAATCCAAGTTGCCTGTATGTGTTTGATATAGTTGGAACAGACGGAAGCGGTATTCTGGAGGTAAGCCCTCAGCTTGCACTGACAATTGTCGAACGTTTGCTTGGAGGTTCGGCGGAGCAACTGCCAAAAGCCCGCACTATTACTCCAATTGAGCAGGCAGTAGTTCGCGGTATTATAGAACACGCATTGTACGATTTGCGAAATGCCTGGAGGTCGATTGCTGAAATAGATTTTCGTTTTCAGCGATTAGAGATGGAAGCAGACTTTGTGCAGGTAGCTCCCGCATCGGAAATTGTAATTGTTGTTTCGTTCGATGTAAATGTTGGTGTGCACACATTTTTGATGAACCTGTGTTTCCCGACTTTTGCACTTGAAGAAGTGCTTGCAAAGCTTAATCGCCAGCAGGTAACAACAACAGTGGGCAGGCAGTCGCCAAAACGTATGAGAGAAAATATGCAAATCCTTAATCAGCAAATTTCCACAACTTATTTGCCTATTGTAGCTGAATTAGGAAAGACATCTCTAACGGTTGGCGATTTGATGGAATTGAAAGTGGGCGATGTAATAAAGCTAAAAAAACGAGTTAACGAAGAGATTGAGATTGTTATTGGTGGAAAACGCAAACTTGCAGGGCGTCCGGGTTCAGTCGATGGTAAACGGGCAGTCCGTATTACTCGTCCATTGACTGAGGAAGACCTTGTTGAAGAAGATATTTCATATAAACCTAAGGAATCGAATATATGACAATGACGCAGGAAGAAATTGATGCTCTCATTGCCGGTGGATCTCTCGAATCGGAGGAATCGTCGGAAGTAGAGCAAGAGGCAGTGGAAGCCGAGAGTGCTGAATTTGGTGAGCTGAAACTCGGTTCTGCCGATACAATATATTCACCGCTCGATCCGAAGCTTGAACTGTTGTATGACTTGCAACTTCCGGTTTCGATTGAGTTGGGGCGCACTAATATGCTTATCCGCGATATTTTGCGGCTTGGACGTGGCTCTGTTATTGAGTTCGACAAACTTGTTAGCGAGCCGGTGGACGTCTTGATTAACGGAAAAAAAGTTGCCGAAGGTGAAGTTGTCGTGATTGATAAGCACTTCGGTATTCGTATTACAACGTTGGTCGATCCAACCGATAGACTGCGCGGTTTGCGTAAGTAATTTAGTATTGAACCAGGGAAGGAGATAACTATGGATGGAGCTATTCTTAAATCATTTGCTATATTGCTTGCAAGTGTGGGTATTGTGTTTATCGTGCTGATGCTGATAAAAAAATACTCCTCAAAACTCATAAATCAACCTAATAAATTCCCCTTGAAAATTGTGGCTAAACTTCCTCTCGGGCAGAAAAGCTTCTTGTGTGTGGTCGAAGCCGATGGCAAAACACTGCTTGTGGGAGTTACAGATAAAAGTATTAATCTGATTTCACAATTAAAGGATGAATTTGATTATACAAATATTGATTTGAAACAAGTTGCAAGCAAGACTAAGAAAATCAAAAGTGCAGAAACTGAGAGCAAAAGCAAAGATTTATCATTTATGAATTTTCTTAAAGATTCAATCGGATTGCGGGCGAGAGAAAATTGATTTTTCTATCTCGTTATTTTTTCTTATATTTGTTATCTTAATAAGATTAAAATAATTAAGGGTATAAAAATGTACACTTTTTTGACAATACTATTGCTTTTAATTTCAATTTTGCTAATTGCTGTAGTGCTTATCCAGCCCGGTAAAGGTGATATGATTACAGGTTTAGGTGGATTGAGTGGCACTTTTTCATCGATGTTTGGCAGTCGTCGGGCAATGGATTTATTGCAAAAAATCACAATCGGATTGGCTGCTGCAATTGCAGTAATAGTAATAGTTATTAATATGTTCCTTGTTGGACCAAAAGAAAGCATCGAAAAACCAGTTATCGAAGGCACAGAAGTTCCAATGCAACAAGCACCGGTTCCAAATCAAATTCCAAACACACCTGCTCCGAATAATTAATAAAGCTATATACGCCTTATAATGGCTGTCTGTTTATCCGATAGACAGCCATTTTTTTATTTTATAGACGCAATTGGCGCGCGTGTCTTAGTTTCATTATTTCTGCAATGATAGAATAGAAAAATATCATATATGTCAGAAACTCGTTTTATAAAAATTAATATGTCCAAAAAATAAGCAACTTTCAAAACAAATTAATGAATATTTCGTCAAAAATTTGTCTTCGTTAATATTTTTGAGTATTCTTGGAGGTCAATTAATGGATGTAGAACTACTTTCTCGTATCCAGTTTGCATTAACAGTCGGTTTTCATTATATCTACCCTCCGATGAGCATCGGGCTTGGCTTGTTGCTTGTGATTATGGAGGGTATGTATATGAAAACCAAAGATATTCGGTACCACAACATGACTAAGTTTTGGGTAAAAGTATTTGCACTGATTTTTGCTTTGGGAGTGGCTTCTGGCATAGTGATGGAGTTTCAGTTCGGGACAAACTGGGCGGCATATTCGCGATTTGTAGGGGATGTATTTGGCAGTGCATTGGCAGCAGAAGGAATTTTCGCATTTTTCCTTGAATCGGGCTTCCTTGCCGTTCTTGTTTTTGGCTGGGACAAAGTGAAACCAAGAACGCATTTTATTGCTACTATTATGGTTGCATTTGGGGCTCATCTTAGTGCTGTATGGATATTGGTTGCGAACTCGTGGATGCAAACTCCTGCCGGATTTCATATCGTAGGTGAAGGTGCTATGGCACGAGCCGAAGTAACAAATTTCTGGCAAGTTGTATTCAACCCATCAACACTTGAAAGGCTGTCGCATACTATTTCGGCAGCGTGGATAACAGGTGCTTTTCTTGTGTTAAGTGTTAGTGCCTATTATTTGATTAAAAACCGTCATAATTTCTTTGCAAAGCAATCAATTAAAATTGCTCTTGTAGTGGCCGCTTTTGCTACTATGCTTCAGTTATTCACCGGGCACGCAAGCGGTGTGCAAGTTGCTAAAACTCAACCTGCTAAAATGGCTGCATTCGAAGGACATTATGAAACAGGTCCGGCGGACTTATATCTTTTTGGGTGGGTTGATCAAGAAAATAATAAAGTTTATGGATTTAAAGTTCCCGGTATGCTTTCCTGGCTTATTTATGGAGACAGCAAAACACCTGTTACGGGACTTAACGAATTTGCAAAAGAAGACAGACCACCGGTTCAAATTGTATTTCAGGCATATCATATAATGATTTCAATAGGTATGCTTTTGATATTGATTGCGTATCTTGGGGTGTTTTTCTGGTGGCGTGGCAAATTAGAAAATGTGCGGTGGTATCATCACGTTTTGGTTTGGAGCGTTCTGCTACCGCAACTGGCTAATCAAATCGGCTGGATTGCAGCAGAAGTCGGGCGTCAGCCGTGGATAGTTTATGGAATTATGCGCACAAAAGATGCACTGTCTAAAACAGTGAACTCAAGCGAAGTATTATTCTCCTTAATTTTGTTTACAGCAATATATTTACTTTTGTTTCTGCTCTTTTTGTTCCTGCTGGATAGAAAAATCAAACACGGACCCGATGCTTATGAAGAAGGCGACGATGTTTACTCACAACAAAAATATATCTTTGAAAAAAATTAGGAGGAATATATATGTTTGAGTTCTTAGATTTAAATTTTGTCTGGTTCGTTCTGATTGCAATATTATTCACCGGTTATGCAATATTAGATGGCTTCGATCTTGGGGTTGGTGCATTATATTTACTTGTCAAAGACGATACCGATAGGCGTATTTTGCTGAATTCAATCGGACCAATTTGGGACGGAAACGAAGTTTGGTTGGTAACAGGTGGTGGTGCATTATTTGCAGCATTTCCACACGCTTACGCAACTGTATTTTCCGGATTTTACGTTGCCTTTATGATACTGCTGTTTGTGCTGATTTTCCGTGCAGTTGCAATTGAATTCCGCAGCAAGCACGAATCGAAAACCTGGCGACGCAACTGGGACATTGCATTTTCTGTTTCGAGCATCTTGATTGCCTTGCTTATGGGTGTCGCTATGGGTAATGTTATTGTGGGCTTGCCTGTGCAACCTGATTTCGAAATGCGAACCACTTTGTTTAGCTTGCTTACTCCGTATCCTATTCTTGTTGGCATAACAACAGTAGCATTATTTATGATGCACGGAGCTATATATCTTGTTATGAAAACCGAAGGTGAACTGCAGGCGAAAGTTCGCGGTTGGGTGAATAATACTATTATTTTCTTTGTGATTTGTTATGTTTCGACAACAATGGTAACTTTGACGTTCTTCCCACAGATGATAGGAAACATAAAAGAATATCCGATATTGTTTATTGTTCCGCTTTTGAATATGCTTGCCATTGCAAATATTCCACGTGAAATTCATCACGGTAGGGAATTTCGGGCATTTTTGTCGTCGTGTGCTTCAATTTTGGCATTGCTAACACTATTTGCGATTGGTATTTTCCCGAATATTGTTCCGGCGGCAGACCCTGCAAATTCACTTACGATTTACAATGCGGCTTCATCACAAAAAACATTAAGTATAATGCTTTTAATTGCACTAATCGGTATGCCATTTGTTGTTGCATATACATTTACGATTTACTGGATATTCAGAGGAAAAGTCAAATTAAACAAAATGAGCTATTAAAAGTATATAAAATTTACAGATAAATTAGAATTTGAAATAATAGAAAAAGGCTGCTCTTGCGTGGGCAGCCTTTTGGTTTATTCATCCGAAGAAAATATGTATAGGTTGAATTATAATAATAAAAACTGAAACTTTGTAGTGATTGAAGCACAAAAAAGGCTGCCTTTTGTCCCGGGCAGCCTTTGTGGTTATTTATACAAATTGTTTACGCCTCAATACCTACCGAAATCATCTTCGTCGAGCTTAATAATATCTGATGGGTCAATATTGCTTGTGTAGTCTTCCTCACTTCCTAAGTCTATACTGCTATAGTCGGTTTGTTCGGTTTGGTGGTGAGGGAGCGAACGGCTTCGGCGGCCCGAAACATAATGTGAGCTTTCGAAATTGCTAAATTGAACGTTATCGTTGTTCAATTTGAATCTTGCAATCATAGCCTTCAATTGAGCTGCTTGACCGGAGAGTTCTTCTGCAGCGGAAGCACTTTCTTCGGCACTTGCAGTGTTTGTTTGCGTAACTTTGTCGATTTGCGAGAGCCCTTCATTTATTTGCGAAATAGCGAGAGCTTGTTCGTTGGAAGAAGTAGCAATTTCGCCAACAATATCGGCAACTTTTACGGAACTGTTCTTAATTTCTTCCAGAGCTTCACCTGTGCGAACAGCAATCATAGAACCATTTTCAACGGCTTTGATACTGTTTTCGATAAGTTCGGAAGTTTCTTTTGCGGCTGTTGCCGAGCGGGCAGCAAGATTGCGAACTTCTTCGGCAACAACTGCGAAACCTTTGCCGTGGCGTCCAGCGCGAGCTGCTTCTACTGCGGCGTTGAGTGCGAGCAAGTTTGTCTGGAAGGCGATTTCGTCAATAACTTTGATGATTTTCGAAATGTTGCGGCTTGATTCGGTAATTTCTTCCATTGCGTCGTTGAGCTGTAGCATTTCGCGGTTGCCTTTTTCTGCTGCTTCTTTAGCTTCGAAAGTGAGAATATTTGCGTGGTTGGCGTTTTCGGCATTTGTCTTAGTTTGCGAGCCGATTTCTGCCATTGAGCTTGTGATTTCTTCTAGCGAGGCTGCTTGTTCGGTTGCTCCTTGCGATAGTGCAGTACTTGCGTCAGAAACCTGCATAGCGCCACGAGTAACTTCATCAACTGTTACAGCGACCTGAGTGAGAATTTCGTTCAGACTGTCGATTGTTGAGTTCAACGCTTCCTTTAATTTCAAAGCATCGCCTTTGTAGTTGCCTTCTATTTTGTGGGTAAGATCGCCATTAGCAACACCTTGAAGCACCTGAATGGTTTCTTTGAAAGGCATTTGTTCGATAGTTGTATTGAGTGCATTTACCAAAATTGCGTGATCGCCTTTGTAGTTGCCTTCTACTTTTAATGATAAGTTACCTTCTGCCATTTGCTTGAGTGCATCTGTAACGTCGTTTATCGGTTCGAGCAGATTATTGAGCATTCTGTTTATTCCGGAAGCAGTTTGTTGGTATATACCAGCAACTTTTTCAGAATCCATTCTTGATTTTAGGTGTCCTTCGGTAATATCTTCAATCAAGTTATTCAATCCTTCGTTGAAGTTTATTTCATCTGTTTGATCGAGCCACTCAACTACGTATGCAAGTCGTTCGCCATTTCTATTGTTTATTGGTGAAACATTTAGTTTGAACTTAGCTTCGCCCATACTAATGAAACTGCTAACCGGAGATTCCATTTTTGAAAGCATTGCTTTCTGATGAGTTGGATTTTTGTGATATTTGTCGATTGGGCTGCCAATCAATTTGTCGCTTGAAAAATCAGGAAGATGTGATTTTATATTATTTATGTGTTTATTGAATAATTCAAGACTTGATTTATTGACAAAGTTAATTATTCCGTTTTTATCTCCGATCATTACGCTTGCATTCATTGAATTAATAATATTGACAACGCTTATTAATGTGTTGTTCACACCAGAAATGATATTTTTATATTCGCCTTCGTATTTGTTTTCATCTACTTCGACATTTAAATTGCCAAGCATAGCATTTTCTGCTAAGTACTTCACATCCATTGTCAGCTGACGAACTGAATTGATAGTTGTATTAACACTTTGAATTAATATATCCGACGATGAACGCTCTTTTATTGCAATATCCAAATTACCTTTCGAAACCTGAACTAATACATCTGCAATGTTTTGTGTAGCATCAATAAGCACATTCATATTATTTTTAATTTCGTTAAAGTCACCCTTGTATTCATCAATTATTCTTGGAGGAATATCACCTTTGGAGATGCGGTCGATATATTCAGCAGCAACGTTGAGAGGTCCGATAACAGCATCGAGTGTTGAGTTGAATCCTTCGACAATTTTTCTGTATTCACCTTCGAATTGATTTGCTTTTCCTCGGGCGTCTAATTTTCCGTTTAATGCATAGTCGGTCATTGTGTTCATCTCTTTGACTAAATTTTTCAAATTGCCGACCATTGTGCTCAGAGCGTTAAGCATAGTTCCAGTTTCGTCTTTGGATTTTGTTTCCAGATTGACATCAACATTGCCACGAGCAATATTATCAATTGCAGTAACTGCTTGGTTGAGCGGTTTTGTGATAGAACGTATTAATAACCATCCTACTATTAATTCAATAATAGCAGCAGCAACTAAAATAATAATAAACAATCTCAGTGTAGATTGATATTGTTGTGATGCAATTTTTCCGAAGTTGTTCAATTCTTCTGATGCATAATTAATCATACCATCACAAACTTCAAAATATTGCTTTTCATATTTTTCTAAATCACCAGTCATTAGTGTAAAAGCTTCATCAAAACGCTTATTTTCAAATAATTCGAAAAGCTTTTCTCTCGCAGTTCTATATTGCGCCCTTGTATCATTTAATTTATTGACAAGCTGAGCACCCTTTTCAGATGATTTCAAATCTTGCAATGAATCTATAGCTTTAGAGATTATCGGAGATACTGCTTTGGCTCGATCAATATCTGCATTTAGCTTTTTCTCATCATCTTTATGAATAATAGCATCACGCAGGGCTCTTGCATTAATATTTAACTGATCAACTATCTCGTTTGCCCAAATGGTTTTGGGGTAATAATAATTTACGATTTTTTGTGTGTTATTGTTTATATCGGACAAGGAAGAAATTCCAAAATATCCGATTACCAAGACGAATATAAATGCACCGAAAAAACTAAGTGCAATTTTGACACCAATTTTCATTGAAAAACTCCATATTTATTATTAAACAATAATATCATTTGCTTTCGATTATTCTCTCCCAATCAACGGCTAATCCGACAATAATATTTTTCGGTAATACGCACGAAAACTTGAATTAAATTTCATATCTTAACGAAAATAATTATTTATTAGTATTGAATTTTTTTGCATACAGTTCCACAATATCTCCATAATAATTAAATAATAATATAAACTCAATTTTAACAAAATTATTATTCAGTTTTTTAACCTGTTCGCTATGCCTCGATAGATTTGCATCAAGGTTCAACACTATTTGAGGTAGAAATGTGGATTGAGGTATTTCGGACAGGGAATTTCAACGATAGCAATGGGCGTCCGTTCTTTGCTGATAGTGTAACACTGGAAGCAATAGAACGCACCTACAATGCAGCAACTCAGCACGGATACGAAGCTCCGCTTGTGAAGGGTCATCCGAAAGACGATGCCCCAGCCTATGGATGGGTAGAGCGTCTTGCCCGGCGCGGAAATAAACTTTTAGCAAAGCTCAAAGAAGTATCGGGCGAAATTATTGAGGAGGTTCGTCAGGGGAAATACCGGCGTGTTTCTATTGCACTTACTCCGGAACTGCTGCTGCGGCACATTGGTTTGCTGGGTGCAGCTTCCCCGGCAGTGGATGGGCTCGCTCCGGTTTCCTTCGACGATGGCGAAAACGATTACTACACTTTTGCTTACGAATTTCTAAACAGCACAGACGACGAAAACGAAATCCAGTCTCTTGCAGAACAGAACAAACAGCTTAACGAGCAAATAGCTCGGCTTCAGGAAAAACTACGCAAGCTCGAATACCGCGAATTTGTCGAGAATTTTCTCGAACGCAATCAACTACTTCTAAAAAACGACGCCATAAAAGAAAAGCTTGTGGAGTTGCTCGTCCAATCTGAAACTGCTACACACAAAACCAACGAACCAGGTTCATTTAATCTTGCCAAAGAGTTCATTACTATTCTCGAATGTATTAAGCCGTCCGCTTATTTTTCACAACTATCTATCGCTAATGCCGGAAATATTGAACATCAGTTCGAAGGAAAAAAAGTAGATGAAAATCGCCTTGAAATTCATCGCAAAGCATTAGAAATGACCTTGAATGATCCTTCGGTTACCTATCTGAAAGCATTAAATATTTTACAAGGAGGAGAAAATGCATAGTCAAACCTATGAACTAAGAACACTTGACCCCGTGCTGACTACGCTTGCACAGGGATATGTAAACCGCAAATATGTCGGTAAAGAACTGTTCCCGGTTGTAGAAGTTAGCAAGCAGAAAGGGCGAATCCCCGTTTTCGGGAAGTCCGCTTTTGTGGAACGCTCAACTTCCCGCGCCATAGGAAGCAACTCCAACCGTTTGCCTCAGACCGACTTTGATTTGCTGGAATTTGAAACAACCGAAAGAGATGTCGAGATGGCTGTTGATTATCTGGAAGAAGAGCAAATAAATGATTTCTACAAATACGAGCAATACACTGTTCGCCAATTAATTGATGTTTTGGAACTTAATTGCGAGCTTGAAGCCGCAAAAATTGCAACCAACCCGGATAATTATCCGGATGATAACAAAATCATCATTGATGCTACAAGCCAGAACAACTTATCCATCGGTTCGTCGCAGATAATCAGGGAAGCAATCGAGCGTGTGCGCGCCAGTATTGGAGTGCGACCAAATACAATGTTACTGAGCTACCCGGTTTATCAGCTGATATGTAATGATGTTTCATTGGAAGACAAATTTAAGTATGCCGGAATAACTTCACTAAATACTAAAATCATTTCCGATTACTTTGATATTCCGAAAGTAAGAATTGCAACAACGGTATATTCTCCCGACGGAGTAAGTTTTGAAAATGTATGGGGCAATTCGATAATTCTTGCATTTGTTGATGATAGCTCGCCCGATGTCCGCAACGAGTTCAACCCGAGCTTCGGCTACACTCTTCGCAGACGCAATATGCCCGAGATAGACACCTACTACGAAAACGGAGGGAAAATCAAAGTGATCCGGGCAACTGATAACTACTGCCTGAAGATGACTTCACCGCAAGCCGGATGTTTAATACTCAATCAATTATAAACAGGAGGCAATATGAAAAACAGCGTTCTTTATCAGCCAGTTCAGAAAATTACAATAAAGTCGAGTGATAATTTGCTGGCATTTCGCTTTGTTGGTTTTGGTGGTTCGCATTGCACTGCCGGAAGCAAATCTCTCGGAGTAACGGAACGCAAATTCCCTGCAAACAAATCTGCAAGCGTAGTAACAATTGGAACTGTTCCGGTGGAAGCAGTCGGGGCTATATCGGTGGGGGACAACCTTGCAAGCGACTCTCAGGGCAGAGCTGTGGTTGCAACATCTGGGGCTGCCGTTAATGCCCGCGCACTCGAATCAACAGAAAATGGCGGGATTATCAAAGTGATGCTTGTTCCTTGATGGTAAATTTTCTGGAATGTGTTATGCAGTGGACAACAATAAATGACCTGATTTCGGAGCTTGGTACAAGCAAACTTGCCGAGCTTTCGGGCGATGGAAGCGAAATAATTCAGTCGGTGGTTGATGATGCAATTTCATCAGCCACCGAAGAAGTTAAAGCATATATTTCTGTGCGGTACAAGTTCGAGGACGCACCAATACCAGTACTTTTTCGCGAATTAACGAAAAAAATTGCTATTTATAATTTATTCTTGCGAAAAAACCGCGAAATGATTGTTCCAATTGAAGTTGCTAACGAAAAAAATGAGGCTGTTCGCCTTCTTGAACAAATTAAAACGGGAAATATTAAAATTGAACTAACAGAAAAACCTTCAAAAATTATCTTTCATTCGGGCAAGCGATATTTCGATGATGTATATTTAGATGAATTCAGAAATTTCAGGGAGTAGAGAAATGAAATTTTCAGAAAAAAATATACTGACAAAAGGAGCAAATTGGGTGCTCCGCAATTCAGTGTGGTTTATTCCTTTTGCTCTGGGATTATTCTTTATGTCCCGGTCTGCTATAAAAGAAACAGTAATTGCAGTCGTGGTATTCGAGGCGTTGGCAATCGGGATTACATCCATTGCTGCGTTTATTCTGTCGCAAAGCGAAACAATGCGTTATCAGATGTGGAACGCCTTAGGAAATATTTTTCTTGGTGTTCACGTATGCATCGGGCTGGTAGTGCTTGGGGTATATTTCACTCAAATATAGGAGGCGAAATGAAAAGGTTGTGTTTGTATGGAGTTTTGCTGTTGCTTTTGCCACTTGGGGCTGCTGCTGCCCAACGCTACGAAATTCCTTGCAATGGAGTTTTGCTAAGCGAGGCAATTGCAATTATGCATAGTCAGGTTGACATTTGCGAGGCAACTGGCAAAAACGACGGCGAGGTGAACAAATATACTCAATCGCTTGGGCTACGGGGCAATTATCCTTACTGTGCGGCTGCTATCTGGTGGTGCTTCGAACAGGCAAGGTGCAAATTAGGTTTGCCCAAGGCTTTTCACCCGCTTCCTGCTACTGCTGTTGCCGGTGAAATGTTTGCTTTTGCAAAACGGCAAGGCAAACGCACCGGATACTATCCCGATGTGTATGATTTAATTGTATGGAAGCGGCAAAATTCATTCCGTGGTCATATTGAATGTGTGGTCGAGGTGATGAAGTCTGGCTTTGTCCGGACAATTGCTTTTAATTCGGGTTCCACTGTTGCCGGCAAAACACGTGAAGGTGTTTTCTTCCAAAAACGCAATGTTTTTCATCCGCTTGCCCGAATGAAAGTGCGTGGACTAATTGGTTTCAGCATAGTGTGAGGTGGTGGAAATGCTTGTGAAATTATACGAAAATCCGGATTTATCGCAAAACTTTGAAACTGATTGGTTCGCAGTAGATTATTCAGGTCGCAAGCCACACCTGAAAACGAGGTCGCTCAATGTGGTTTGGGAAAATGTAGAAGGCAACCTGAAAGGGCAATTAGAAATATATACATCTCCCGATAGAAAAACGAAAACTTTGGGAGCAATTCTGCCAATTTCGGGTAATACAAATATTCAGGACGTAAGCGTATTGTTATTCTGTGTTTCGGTTTCATACGTGAAATTCCGGTATAGTTCAAATGGAACAACGAGCGGAAAAATCAGAGTTTTTATAGAAATTCAGTAACAGGTGCATTATGCCATTTTTTCAATTTCCATCAGTATCGCAACAAACTATGTGGGGAACAATAGCGGGAAATATTCTCCTGCAATCAGATTTGATTGATATGGTGCAAAATTCATCGCTTTCGGAATTAGTGCTTGTGGTTGATTTCTCGAAATATGGAGAAATTTCTGCCGGCGAATATTTCTTCCCACATCAAATATATCTGCCCAACGGGCAAAAAGCAGAGCTTATTGGCTATGAAGTTGCTCTTCAGGCGGGACTTGCAACAGTTACTGTTTATCAAAACAGTGATGAAATCGGGCAACTTTCATCAATTGAAGCGAATACGGAATATCTTTCTACGAGTTTAGCCGCGCCAATCGAACTTGTTCAAAGAGATATTCTGTCGCTTTCCGTTACGCAATCAGAAAATGCTCAGAATTTGCTTTTCCGGTTAATTATTCGGGTGGTCAGAGGCAATGAAAATTAGTTTGTATGCAACTGTTTTAGGTGTGTTAGTAGGATTTGCGTTGTTTTACTTCATTATTGGTTTCGAAAAAAATAATAAAAATGAGTTGGTTGTGGAAAAAGAAATATATCGCGATACGGTTTTTTTTGCGTTGCCACCGAAGGAAGTGAAAATCAGGGCAAATCCTCGCGTTCAGCATTCAGACACTTCTTCGGATATTTTTTCTTTTGTTTTGGATACTTTGATAAGCAAAGATACACTGAAAATTAGTTATAGTTATCCGGAAAACAACTTGTTTCTTCGTTTTGCGGCAATGCCCGATACTTTTCGCTACGAACGGACAATATTGAATATAAAGCAGCCGGAAAAGAGTTGCCGACTTCAAGACAAGTTGCTTTATGCGATTTCGGGCGTTGCCGTGGGATTCTTGATTGCGAAAATAAAATAGGTGAATTATGCAGAAAAATGTTTTAACGCAAGAACTTGTGAGCCGTGTCCGACAATATTCGTTTATGAAATACATCGGGCTGTTGCCAAATCCAGATAAAGTGTTGAGCTACTCGGGACGAAGCTACGAAACTCTGCGCGACCTGTTGAACGACCCACACGTGTGGAGTTGCGTGCAGTCGCGCAAGAGTGGAGTTACCAATTGCAGATGGGAAATTGTTACAAACGATAATTACGGTCGTGAAATTAAAAAAATATTTGAGACGATTGATTTGAGTTCGCTCATTAGTAGTATTTTCAATGCGATTCTATTCGGTTTTCAGCCAATAGAGATAATTTGGAAATTGGATAATGCAAGCGGGTTTTCGATTGTTCCGGATAGGTTTTTGCCGCTGCCACAAGATTATTTTGGATTTTCAGCTAACGGGGAATTGATTATGAAGAGTAGCATTCAGAACTCTAATATTGAATTCCCGGAAGAAAAAATTATTTGCCCTCAATACGAAGCAACTTTGCAAAATCCGTACGGCACAGCACTTCTTAGCAAATGCTATTGGTCCTGCACTTTCAAAAACGGAGCATTTCGATTTTGGATGAATTTTATGGAGCGATATGGTATGCCACTGCTAATCGGGCAATATCAAAGATATGCAACAAACCAGGAAATCGAAACTCTTGCCGATAGCTTGGTAAATATGGCGGAAAACTCTGTGATAGTTGCTCCCGAAGGCATCGAAATTAAGCTTACCGAACCGTCGCGAACAAGTTCTGTTGAACTCTATTACCAGCTTGTGCGCACCTGCAATGCTGAAATATCCAAGGCGTTGCTTTCGCAAACCCTGACTACTGAACTCGATAGCGGTTCTTATGCTGCTTCGAGAACGCATTACTCTATCAGGCGGGAAGTTATTATGTCGGACTTGCAGTTTGTCCAGCACTATCTGCAAAAAGTGATTGATTTGATATATAAAGTTAATTCTATCGAGAATAAAGATACTAAGTTTATTTTTATTCCAGATGATATTTCGGGTGCACAGAGCGAAAATGAATAAAAAAATGGGGGCTTTCTTCTGCCCCCGGTTAGTTATTCCAAATTTGATGGGAATATTGTAAGTTTTAATTTTCGGCTTTTATCCGGGCTTTCCCATTCAACTCCGACAAGACCAAATTTGTGATTAGTGTAGTAAATTACTTTGCCGAGCAGGTCTTTCAAAGGACCTTCGGTTACTGTTTCTTCAACCTTGATAACTTTTAATAGCCAGAAAGCAATTTGGAAGTCGTCTGTTTTGGAGCGATATGTAACTTCGCGTACATATTTATTTCCGTCTTTGTCCTGAAAAGTGTATTTATCGCCAACTTTTGCATCGTATTTGACAAGCAGAAATGGTTTGCTTTCGTCGCCTTCGCTATGGCTGTAGTCCTGCATACCTTCGGAAGTAACTTTTCCCTTGATTTTGTAGTCGATTTTGATGTTGTTCAGGTCGGTAGAGTCGATTTTCATATCAAAATGTCGTATTGCTTTTTGTATTATTGCTTCTTTCAATGTCTGGGGTAGCGTAGCAGTGCCTAACAAAGTGTCTATTCCCTTTAGAAATTCAATGTTGGTGGTAACTCGCCCTTCGAGCACAACATTACCTTTGCGATTTTCAGTAATTACAGGTTCAGAACTTATTTCACCCAACGGTGGCGGTATGAAAAGTTGCCGATTGCGGGCGATTCCCTAACAAGTTAAACAAAAGTTGAAGCGGGCTACAACCCTTTAATAACCTACCGTCCCGGCAATTTTTTATACCGCGTGTTATGGGCTGGTTTTCTTCTTTTTAAGTCCAAAATAAATTAGTAATATGCCAATTAGCAATAATAATACTGAACCCCAAACATAACCTTTACCATATTGTGTCAAGATATTGTAATCAAAAAAGTAACGACCACCTTGGAAAAGACCAATCAGTGATAAGACAATTCCTATTATTAGAGCAACTTTCTTCATTTCTTAAAATCTAAAATAAGTCAGGGCTATGAATACAGACATAACCCTGACTATAGTAAAAAACTATTTTTTTACTGTTGTAGTAGTTGGAGTATAAATTCCGCCAGTTAAAGCATTCAATAAACCGTCAACGAATGTGTGTTGTATGGTTACGGTGTAATCTTTTGCACCGCCAGCCATTTTCGTTGGGTCAGAAGTTTTAACTGGAGCTAAACCATAAATTAAATAATGGTTTTTCTCTTTAACTTCAACACCTGTTTTAGCTCCTTCACCCACTGAATAAGTCAATGTATAGCAAGAAGTCATTAAAACCGAAATAGCAAAAACTAATGCTAAATTTAAAACAATTTTCTTCATACTTGTTTAATTTAATTTTTTCCTACTCATATGGCTTTTCAGAATACGCCCCGTTTTTTTTAAGTGGGTTCTGGTCTCCACTTATATACTGTTTTTTGTCACTTTGGGTGGTCAGCCCTTTTAGCTTGTGCAGACCGTCTTTGTTTTTAAACTTGCCCATAACGGTTTCGGGCTTTGCGTACGGGCGGGCTTTGTAGCACAAAACTGTCAACTTGCACTGAACTTGAATAGGAGCACAAAGCTCCAAGTTTGCACGTCAGCCCGCCTGACGCAAAACCCGTGTTAGTGGCTGGCATTCTGTTCTGTCGTCTGTTTGTTAGCATAATTGTCAATGCGTTTGTTACGTGCTTTTATGAAGTCCATTACTCCTTTCTTGTAAGTCAAATATTCTTCAACGTCCGCAAATGTTGGTTTTGTTTTGAAATTGTCAAACGGTAAGTAAAACTTAATATTCAGGTTTTCGTCAACAAGGTCGTTGAGTAAGAAAAAGTCAATGTAACCTTTGAAGTTGTCAAACAAGTCGAAGAAGTTTTTATAACGATTAAGTGTGTCGTAAAGTGGGCTTTGTTGTCCTGCGTAAAAAAGTCTGATACATTCCAAAGTCAAGTCGAACCTGTCGTCAATCAAGCTATTTAATCCACGAGCTTGATTTATTGTATGTTGTTTGTCAACCCGATTGTTTGGAAAAAGAATGTATGCTCCAATTGTCGAACCTGCGTCAAACAGTTCTTGAACTTCATCTTGAATTTGTTGTGTCAGCCAAGTTTTACGTTTGTGATTTCTGTATGAATGAGTGATTGCGTCACTTCCTAATAAATATTCTCCAAGTCCTGAACTATGATATAAATACACGCCACTTTTTTTGTCGGTCAACTCAAACTTTTCTCCGTTTGGCAATTTCTTACTCCATAACATTTTATGGTAAGAGCGAAGTGTCGGACTTGTGCGGTCCGGGTCGCCACCGTTTGCGTCTGAATAAACATTAAATGTTATGTCAATTTTCATTTGTCCTACTTTAGTTTCTCTTTACGTGTCTGTCGTTCTATGCTTGCCACTAACGTTTGGCGGTATGAAAAGTTGCCGATTGCGGGCGATTTCCTGTCAAGTTACACAAAAGTTGAAGCGGGCTACAACCTTTGAATAACCTACGATCACGGCAATTTTTTATACCGCTTGTTAGGCAAAGTAATTTTTCTTTTCTTTCATTTCTTTAATAGTTACCTCTAATCCTTCTTTATATGATGGATATTCAGGTTTCCAGTCTAAAATTCTTTTGGCTTTATCGTTTGAAACTCTACAATTCAATCTAATTATTTCATAAAAGTCTGTTCCTAATACCAGTTTGATGATAAATGCTGGAATATGTCCTGGTCGTTTTTTATTCATCAATTTAGCCATATAAACTGTAAAGTCCTCTTGAGTAACGGCTGTATCATCAGCTATAATAAACTTTTCTCCAATTGGCAATTTCTCAATGGCTTTAACTATTGCCGATGCTGCATCGCTTGCATGAATATTTGGAATGCAATTATCTCCTTTCCCAATAATCATACTCCGCCCTTTTTCCATCATATTGTACGTAAAACGAAAAAGTCCGCCATTGCCATAGATTTTCCCATATAGTAATTGTATTACTTTTGGGTTTTGAGTTTTTATGGCTTGATTAACCATCTCATCTGTGTCTTTACCTATTTCAGTAAGACCTTTCCTGAGAATTGGCCATGTCTCATCTGCTATTTCATTATTTTCTGTCTTAAAACTTGTCCCCGAAGGCAAAATTATTGGAACATTAAAATATATCGCCAAATCCATAGAATTACGGAAAAAATCATTCGTCTCTTTTCTCAATTCCTCCTTACGTTTCTTGGTCATCCTTTGTCCGGGCTTAACACTTGGCATTGCAAGTAATACAATAATATCAAGTTTGTCCGGCAAATCACTTTTAAATGCTTGTGGGTTTCTTATATCACCTAAAAGTCCAATGGCTCCTAATTTATTTATCCTCTCAATTTTATCTATAGTTCGAGTTAAAGCAAAAACCTCATTGCCTTTTTCAACTAATCTTGGAAGTAGATAACTTCCTACTAATCCTGTTCCTCCAATTACTAATATTTTCATATTGTAGTGATTTTTATTATGTTGCCTAACGGACAGGTGTATGACCAGTGGTGGAGTGCGGTGTGATACACTTTCCATAAGCACAAAAGATATTGCGTGGTAGAATGTTGATTATTAACACAAAACCCACCATTGGTTATACACGATGTTGTGCGGTCGTGCTTTATTTTATCCTCTCTCCAAGTATTATTTTCGGCATTGTTGTTAAACATCGGTTGAATTGTTTGTAAAATTTTTCTAATCCAGATTTTGTTGCTTCGGCATGAATCAATTCGTTTTCAAGTTCCCAGTATAAAATATAAGTCACGCTTTCTGGTTTTCTTGTCAGTCGGATTGCAGGTTCTCCATTTTTTACCGAATTAAAGTCCTTTTGTCTATGTGTCCTTTTGATATATTTTACATCAGTCACACCTACAAAGGATTTATGATGTTCTGCGACCTCTTCAATCAATTTTTCAAATTCATCTACCTTGTCAGGCTTTACCTCATAAATACAAATCTCTGAGAAAGTACTCATTTTTTAGTCAAAGTTTTATTAATTGAAAATCCAAGTAGTCCACCTAAAATTGTTGTCATTATGGTTATTGGTATCAATGAAACAGGCTCTTTCCAACCAATCAAAATTGCAGTTGGCAATAAAACCAAGAAGGCGGTCAAAATACCTTTGATTATCGAATTGATATTTAAATCAATCGTTGCAATTAGAAATCCGACAACTATCCACATAGTAAATGCAGATATATTTGCATCCCATGTCAGGTTTTGCAAAATCATAGGAATTACATCAATAATTCCAGCAACAATGCCTAATAATAATCCAATTTTAATTTTTTTCATATCGTATCAATTTAGTAGTCTGCTGTCTTTTTAGCATGCCGCACAACGGTCGAGTGTATGTGCCGTAAGGGATTGCGGGGCAGTATCCTGTCCGCCGACACGAAAGTTTGAGCGGGTTACTACGCTTGCATACCCACTAAAACCCTTATGGCATATACACTTTGTTGTGCGTCCGTGCATTTTATTTTTTTCTTTTTACCACCATTGTTGAACATGTAATCCCGTTTTTCATATTTTCGTATTCCTTTTTCTGTTGGTCGCAATAATTGATAAATACTTCCGCTTTGTCAGGGTATTTGACAATTAATTCTTGACATCGTTTTAAAAGATTATTGTATTCTGTATCGTAATTTTCAGTAACGTTTTTATCTCCACTTACATTGACTTCGTCTATTAATTGCATGCCAACATCCGAAATCTGTTTTTTCAGGTCGCTTTTACTAAAAATATAATCATGTCTAAAGCTACTCTCGTCTTCAATATACCCATCGTCAATTATTATAATGCCACCGTCTTTCAAGTTATTGTTTAATAATGTAAGAGTTTCAAAGTAATTACCAAATACTTGACCAATAGCTCCTAATATGATAACATCATATTTTCCAAGGGCTTTAACCTTTTCACGAATATCTCCAACTTCAAATGTACACAAACCGCTTACACCATATTCGTCGGCTTTTGATTTCGAAAAAGAAATAAACTCAGGTATTGCGTCAATTCCGTAGCATTTACAATTCATTTGCTTAGCTATATTAATAGAAACAACACCTTTTCCACATCCCAAATCCAGCACTTTAAGGTTATTAAAATTTGTTTGGTGCTTCTTAATAAGGGTTATCATTACTTCAGGGTCTGAACCAATTTCCCAAAAGTCTTGAAGGATGTATGGTAAGTAAGGCAAAATCTTACTGTCTGTACAATCCATTGCGGTTAAAACGCTTTCTTCAACTGTTCTCATATTCTACCTTTCTGCTATTACTAACATTTCATAATCCTCTGTTTTCAATTTATCATTACGAGAGAAAGCCCCAAGCGTTGCTCCGAAAATCTCAATTTTTGTGAATCCAAGCGTTTTTAATAACCATGTTATCTCACATGGAACATAATATCTTTCGTTACATTCGAGTTCTTTTTCCACGCCGTTGTCATCTACAACCTTTGTAATATTGTAATCTCTGAATGTCATTAAATCAAAATTTTTGCTATTATATGTTGCGTTACCCTCAACAACACCCTCTGCGTGAAAATCGTTTATTGAGTGAAACAAAGGAAATAAACCATTTAATGTAGTGAAAATAAATTTGGATTTATCTTTTAACGATTGTGAAACATTTTTAAGAATCTCGAAATTCATTTCGTCTGTTTCCATTAATGGGAAACCGCCTTCGCACATCATTATTGCCACATCAAATTGTTTGTCGAACGGAAGGTTTCGCGCATCGTGTTTTAAGAAATCAATCCTCACTCCGTTTTGTTTCGCCTTTTCTCTTGCTTTTTCCAGTAAAGATTCGGACAAATCGATGCCAGTCATTGAATAACCTCTTTTTGCCAATTCAATTGAATGGCGACCTGTACCACACCCTATGTCAATTATTTTTAGCGTTTTATTGAAATTAATTTCTTTCTCTATAAAATCGCATTCGCCAATTGTTCCTTGAGCAAAAGATTCTTTGTCGTATTTTTCTCCGTAATTTTCAAATAATGTTTCGTACCATTGTTTTTTATTCATTTCTTTTTTCCTTTTAAGTTGTTTGCTCTATTGATATTTTTTTGTCTTTCTTGCATGACGCACAACGGTTTGGCGGTATGTTTTTGTTGCCGATTTCGAAGCACTTCACTGTCAAGTTACACGAAGGTTTATTAGTTGCAGAAACATTGAAACCCGCACTATCTCGGCAATAAAATATACCGCCTGTTATGTGGCGTATTTCTTACATTATCAATATTGTAGTCTGTCAATTTGTTTTAATGTCAGCAAATTTACTGTCCAATATACAGAAAAAGCAATAATACCTGTTAGAGAAACTAAAATCAATTCAATAATTCCAAAGTTTGTTTCCCAAAATACCAGTCCGAAAGTCAGTCCTGATATTATACAGAGTAGTGCGGTAAATTGAAAAAGTGTCAACCCCCAAACTTTTTTCAGAGATTTAAATTTTCTCCAAAAGGGAATTGTCAAGGTGAATTGAATTATCAGTGCGATAATTGTTGCTATTGGCACAAATAGTTTAAAAAACCCATTGTCAGGAGAGTTAAAAGCATCTCCATTGTGTACAATAATATTAAACACTACCAAAAGTCCAAGCACTGTTATAATTCCGAGCGTTGTCGGTAAAATTGTCCCAATGATTTTTGTTTTCATACTCCTTAATTTTTTAGTTTCTCTTTAAACGGTCAAGTCTTTAAGATATTTTGTCTGTCTGTTTTCTTTTCTTAATATGCCACATAACGTTTTCGGGCTTTGCGTTCGGGCGGGTTTCGGAGCACAAAACTGTCAACCTGCACAGAACTTAAATAGTAGCACAAATCTCCAAGTATGCACGTCACCCCGCCTGACGCAAAACCCGTGTTAGCAGCCGTATTTCTATTCATTTATCAGAGCTTTTAGTTCGTCCGTTGTCATAATGGAGTTATTGTCAAGTTGTGATATGCCTTTATGTATCATTCTGTGGCAGTTACTACAAACTAATGCAATGTCGTCTCTTGTTGTTTTTGTTTCTCTCGTTTCGCTTAATGGCTTTTTATGGTGTGCTTCAATAAATCCTTGTCCAAGTTCACCGTATTTTTCATAGAACGAAAACCCGCAAACTTCGCAGTTTAGCATTGGGTTAGCCTTAACTGCAAACTCTTTTATTTTTTTAATCAAACTACTGTCTCTCTCATAACGCATATGAGTAGCCAATTTTCCCTGTCCTTCAATTCCAATAGGTTCAAAGTCGTCTGGAATTATTACTGGGTTTTCATTGTCTCCTTTTGGCTTGTATAAGTTCAACACTCTTCTATAAACAAACAGGTGAAAGTCTTGTGCTAACCAATTCCAATCTACCTGGTCAAAATGTTTTTTTGGTTTTATATTCTGTTCTGGATTGTCAATAAAATACTTGTTCCAAACTTTTAGGTGAATTTCTTCTATGGGATAGTTTTTTAATTCGTTTTGCGTTTTTTTCATATAGTCTTGACAGGCAAGAATATATTTTTCGCCAGTTTTGGGAAAACTTTCAATATCAGTTTCAAAAAGATAATTAATTGTTGAGTCAAATCCAGTCGCAGGAATAGGATACAGCTTGTCGGGAAATAATGACGATAGCCAAGCACTCAAAGCAGTAAAACTCATACTTCTACTTGACCAGTCAATATTGTCAAAATTGTTACTCTGAAATTGTCTGAATAAAGGAATGTCACTGAGTTGAATGAATGTTTTTAATGTCTCTCTACCGCTTTTTTGAATGAATTGAATTCCCCTTGACTTGTCATATTTTATTGTCTGTGAACGTAATAGTATTTCTAAAATCTCATTGTCTGTTTGGTTTTGAAAGTCAATGTTGTTTTGTAAGAAATTTGCAAATTCAAATTTGTATGCTTCATTTATTATCCATTCCGAACTTGTCAGGTGTCGCAAGTATTTGAGAATAGTGTTGTTTATGGTTTCTTTTTTCATCACTGTCTGTCGTTATAATATGGCTGCTAACTAATTTATTTACGAAATCTGTATATATTAATAACAAATATATAAAAATTTGGGGTTATTTCAAAATATTAATATCAAATTTTCGTATAACCAAGATAAAAACGGTATTATATGAATGAATGAAGAACAATTATTACTGTTTCGCAAAATCCTCAATATTCGTAATTATAGCGAACGTACAATCCTCTGTTACAATAATGCTCTCATTCAATTTAATAAATGGAACTATAGCGGACTAGAACTTGATAAAGATTTGCTCTTTAATTATGTTGAATTCTTGAGAGCTTATGATAGGTCTTACAGTTATATCAAAAATTCAATCATGGCTCTTAGACTGTTTTCTGAGTTAGTGCTTGGCAAGAACCTAAAAAATAATTACCTAAAAGGAATTAAACGAAAATCAACTCTCCCTGATGTGCTCAGTATTGAAGAAGTAAAACAATTGCTTGATTCTATTAGCAACCTAAAGCATAAAGCGATGATAGCTCTCATTTATTCTTGCGGACTTAGGATAAGCGAATGCATTAATCTCAAAAGTACTGACATTGATTCTAAACGAATGGTAATTAAAATTGTGCAAGGTAAAGGTAAAAAAGACAGGCTTGTACAGCTTTCTCCAAAATTATTGGATTTATTAAGAGATTATTACAAACAGTACAAACCTAATGGACGTTTGTTTCAGGGGCAATTCAAAGATGAATATTCAGCAAGAAGCATACAACAAATCCTTAAAAAAGCATTGGAGAGATGTAATATCAAGAAAAACATTACGGTTCATTCTTTAAGGCACAGTTTCGCTACACATTTAGTCGAGCAGGGCACTGATATCAGAATTATTCAGGAAATATTAGGGCATAAAGATATTAGAACGACGCAAATATATACTCAAATCTCCTCGACTAACATCTCTAAAATTAATAATCCTTTCGATTCTTTTTAAAAACAAAACCGTTCAAATTCATGTAAATGAGATTAAGAACGGTTTTTTTAAGCTCCTGGGGAGGGACTTGAACCCCCGACCCTCTGATTAACAGTCAGATGCTCTAACCAACTGAGCTACTCAGGAAAAATTCAGACTAAAATTATTGGAAGCAGATACAAAAATTTTTAAAACAGCATATAGCGGCTATTCCTCGTCGCGTGGAAGAGGAGCCAGAATAGGCGAATCGTCCCTTGATTTATGCGGCTCGCTTCCGTTTGCCGGAGTGGAGTTATTGTCTAAAACATTCACTTCGCCGGCATTTCTTTGAGTGTTAGTCAGGTTATATGGTTTCCAATTGACTTGTTGCGAAAGCGAATCGATTGGGTTGAAAATAAATTTTTTCTGCTTGTACGGTATTTGCGGGTCGCTATAAATCAGGCTCATAATTTTTCCCCACAGCGGTGCAGCAGTTCGCCCACCATAGCCAACCGCGCCGAGACAATCGAAGTTAATTTCGTTATAGTCGAAGCCCATCCAAATTCCACACACAAGTTGGGGAGTGTATCCAATGAACCACGCATCAGTACTGTTGTTTGTTGTTCCTGTTTTGCCGGCGGCATCGACATCTTTCAGATACTGACGCACACGCGAAGCAGTTCCGGCATTGATAACCTGCATCATCATATAAGTCATTTGCTGAGCAATTTCTTTGTCGAACACATCAGTAATATTTCTGTTGTTCTTAGTAGAGAGAAGCACTTCGCCGGTGTTTGTCTCTATGCTTTCGAAGAAATAAGGCGATACGTGCCAACCGTTGTTTGCGAAAGTGCAAAACGCTGAAGTCATTTCGTACGGGCTTACTTCTCCGCCACCACCAAGCGACAAAGCCGGCACAGCCGCGAGTGGCGACTGAATTCCCATTTTGTTTGCAAGGTCGATTACATCCCTGGGCGAAGTAACCTGAGTAATAAGCCGCGCAGCAACTGTATTAATCGAACGGGCAAGCCCGGTTGTCAAAGTAACAGTTGTTTCTCCTTCGTTGCACCCAGAGCCTCGAGGCGACCATAATTCCCCCGAAGACAGAGTGTAGCTATATGGACCACAGGCAATACGGCTGTCGGGAGTAAGCCCTTTCATCAGAGAAGAAGCGTAAACAAACGGCTTGAATGCAGAACCGGGTTGCCGACGAATCTGATAAGCGTGGTTAAGTGAGTATTTTGCGTCGGGATTTTCTCGCATAAATTTTGGCGAAGCCCCAGCCATTGCAAGCACTGCCCCTGTTGATGGGTTCATTATCACAACTCCCACCTGAACAGTTGTAACAGCGTTTTTCACTGAATCAATAAAGCGTTGGTCGTTGAGCAGACGTGTCATTATGGCGTTTTTCTGGTTGTCTTTGGCGGCACGGTAGTCTGTTCGCATATTGATTGCACGTTTTAGCAATTTCTGCAAAATATCGTTGCGTCCTTTCCAGCTCCAATTTTGATTGAATGTTGTTTGAATTTCTGGCATAAACTCTTCGAGAGCCTGATTGAGCAGTTTTTGAATTCGCGAATCAATCGTTGTGTAGATAGTCAGTCCATCGCGATATAAATCATATTCCTTCAAACGTGGGTGGTTTGTGAGTTCCTGACGTAACATTTCAACAAAGTGAGGTGCTATTCCCAGCCGGGAGCTGCCACCAAGTATTGTCGGGCTCGACTTTGAAGTTGCAAATTCAAGAGGCTCTTCGATTGCTCGGAGATATTGGGCGGTGTTCAGATACCCTTCGTCATACATTAATTTGAGGACTAAGTTGCGGCGTTCAACTGCATCGTCATAATTTTCTTTGCGGTTGTAAAATTCTGGTTTTTTCAGACATCCGACAAGATAGGCACACTCTGCTGTGGTGAGCTCCTTGGGCTCTTTGTTGAAGTAAACTTTTGCAGCAACTGCAAGCCCATAGGCACCGCGTCCGAAATTTACCGTATTAGTATATAATTCAAGGATTTCTTCCTTTGTGTAGGTTTTTTCGATTTGAATTGCTGTAACTGCTTCGCGTATCTTACGTTCCATTGTTTGGTCGAAGTTCAGATATAAATTTCTTGCTAACTGCATTGTTATTGTGGAGGCACCCTCGCGACGCGAAGTAAAAATATTCTTCACAATCGAATTGAACACTCTGCCGACGTGAATGCCCCAGTGCCGCCAGAATTTTCTGTCTTCGGTAGAAATAAGTGCATTCACAAAATCTTTCGGAATATCGTTGTATGTGAGCGGAACACGCCTTTCTATGTAATACATATCGAGCAGTTCGTTATCGGCTGTATATATTCTTGTTGCTACATTTTGCTTTGGATTTTCCAACTGTTCCAGCGATGGCATATTGCTTGATGTAACCCACAATACATATATTCCTATTGCAAGAAAAATTGCACAGGTCGAAGCCAACAATATCATCAGAAATTTCAATGGCGACATTTCTTTCATTTCGTCGAGAAGAAATTTTTTACAAACAATTTTATGCAAATTAGTGATTTTTTTGCATTTACAATAATTATTCTGATTTTCCCGGAAGCTGTCCTGCTTGTAGTTCCTTGAAAATAAAGCAATTAATGCTTTTAAAATAAAAAAGGCGGGATTTCCCGCCTTTTTGTATTTATCAAAATATTCCAATGCAACAAGAGAGCTACACAGCTCTGGATTTCTCTTGCGAATTTTTTAAACTTTCTGTAAGATTAGAAAGTAGATGGTGTTGGTAGCGAAGCCTATCGTTGATTTGAATGAGCCGGTTTTCTAATTGTTCTTTTCTTTTCTTTATCCAGAACCTATCCTTCAATTTGTCTTTGAATACGAAAGGTTCCTGGTAAATTAAATTTTTTAGTTTTAATTCTTGCTTTTTGATGTTGTTTTCGAGGTCTAAAATAAGAGTTTTCAGTTGTGCTTCTTCATTTTTTGATTGATTATAGATATTGTCGTCCAAAAGAAGCTGAATTACTTGCAAACGTTCTGCATCTTTTTGCTTGTATGCGATTTGGACACTTTCCCAATATTTGCGACGCTCTTCGCTTTCGCCGGCGACATCGGGATGTAGTTTTTTCACAAGCGAACGGTAGAGATTAGAAATCTCATAATTTTCATTTACTTCGCAACTGACTTGCTTTAATTGGTGCAGTTCATTTTTGGGATGTAATTTTTGCGTCGAACCATTTGTGTGGTGCCGCAGGTGTTGGCGTTCAACCTGACGGTTAGACATAATATCGATTAATTTTATGGTGTTTTTACGCAGGTTTTCTCCCTTACGCAACTTCATCCGCAGGAACTCCACCCGTTTTTCTAATTCCTGGGAAGTGCGGATTTTGTTTTCGAGTTCTTCTTCTATATCCCCAAAAATATTATCGTATTCAAACATTATTTCCTGATAGACGCTTGTTTGATAGTAATACCATTGGTCTATTAACTTTTGCAATTGCTTTTTAAGTTGCTCGACTTGCAATTTTAAGTGTTCAATATTTTGGCGTTTGTAACTGTTCATAATTACCCCTTGAAATTATTTGGGCAATAATCTCCAAAAATGTTCAAAAATCAACAAAAGAACGTTACATTACAATGTAATTCTGGGATAGTCAATTTGTGTGCCGAGCAAAAATAGATGATTTGAATTCCCCCCTTTTTTTGTAAAAATATTATAAATTTCCCGAAAAATCAAAAAAAGTTTTCCACATATTTACTTTATTTTATTGTATTTATGACAACAACATAAGATTATTAAATAAAAATTCATTATATTTGAATTATAAGTTTTTATAGACTTGTCGAACAATCCTTGTGGTGAATATTATGCTACAATATATATTAAATGAGAATATTCTGAAATCTGATTTTCTTCAAAATAAATTTCTTGGCAACCGGGTAGTAGAATATTTAGACTTTTTAGTGATTTTCCTGTTTTTTGTTTTATTGATAAAGCTATTTCGGGCAACAGTTCTTGTATTACTTCACAAATTTGCCAAAAAGGCTCAATCCAAAGTTTTCGATTTTATTTTAGGAAAAATCAAGAAATTACTGATACCGATAGAATATTTCGGGGTGTTTTATTTTGCGTTCAAGACGCTGAAACTTAGCAATTATGTTTCGAAAGGGCTTGATGTAGTTGCATTGCTAATTGTAGTGTACTACGTTACAAGATTTGTTGTGGCGCTGGTTGATTTTCTGATAGAACAAAAGATAGAAAAATCTGCTGCACCGAGCAAAGCAAGTGTGTTGCGGGCGATTATCCCTGCAATTAATATTGCACTGTGGGCGTTGGGAATTGTGTTTATTCTGAGCAATCTGGGGTTCAACATTTCTGCACTTGTCGCAGGACTTGGGATAGGCGGTCTGGCTATTGCTCTTGCCGGACAGAAAATTTTAGGTGACTTGTTCAGCTACGTTTCGATTTTGATAGACAAACCTTTCGAGATAGGCGACTCTATTCTTATAGATGGCAACTGGGGAACGGTGGAATACATTGGCATTCGCTCCACAAGATTGCGGAGTTTAACCGGCGAGCTTCACGTGTTTGCTAATTCTGATATAACTGCTGCACGAATTCGCAACTATACTAAAATGAAGGAACGCCGTGCTGAAATCAATTTTGGTGTTGTTTACGAAACTCCACTCGAAAAACTCAGAGAAATACCGCAAATTATACAAAATGTTATAGATGGTATCGAGAAAGTGCGTTTCGACCGGGTTCATTTCAGAGCTTTCGGGGCTTTTTCGCTCGATTTTCAAGCTATCTTTTGGGTGGAAGACGACAATTTAAAAGTGTTCCTCGATAAACAACAGGAAATTTTATACAAAATTTTTGATGAATTTAAGAAACATCAAATTAATTTTGCATATCCAACTTCAAAAGTTTTTCTTGAAAATATTAATAACAATGATATAAATTAATCGAATATGGAAAAAAATATCAATGTTGGCTTCTTTTGTGAAATAAACACACAATTAATCGGAAAATTAACAAAGAACCTGAAAGATTGGGGGTTCCTTGTGGAATATTTTATTTTCAAAGATATTTTTGAATATAATAGCCGCAAGCATCAGCACTCAATTGATGTTGCTGTGATACTTCTTGAATATGCAAGCTATGCAGATGAGGTCGCTGAATACAGGCAAAATATAAATGCTCCGATAGTTGTTATTTCCGATGAGATTACTGAATTTGATGCTTCACTTCTTATAAAAAAAGGCATTTCGCTTGTGTTTCATTACTCACACATAGACCATTTTGCCCGCGAAATCGATAAACTCCTGAAATACGAACATTCGAAGAATATTTTGCTTTCAGACCAATTAAACGAAGACGAAAAAACATCTGCGTTGGAACGGGAAATCACTGCAATTCTGAAAGAAGAAGGTATGTTGCGCGAACACCATATCTTTATGCAAACTATTCTCGAAAATATTCCAAGCCTGATTTATGTAAAAGACACTGCTACAATGAAATATCTGTATGTTAATAAAAGTGCTATAGATATTATTGAATTTTCACCTGATGAGATGATTGGAAAAACAGTCTTCGAACTATTTCATCCAAAGTATGCTGAATATTACCACTCAAAAGATATTGAGCTTGTCCGCAGCAACATCTCTACTCAAACTGTCGAAGAAATGTGCCTTACAAAAAATAACAAATTAAAAGTATTGCTAACGAAAAAAATTCTCATCAAAAATAGCAAAGGCGAACCGCGCTATTTTTTAGGTATTTCCGAAGATCTAACTCAGCTGTATCGTTCGCAGGAAGAATTGCTCAAAAGCGAAACACGTTTTTCAAAAATTTTCCATTCGAGCCCTGTGCCAATTTTCATTATTTCCAACAAGAAAAAAATATTTGTTGATACAAACATTAAGTGCACTGAATTTTTTGGAGTTAATCGCGACCGTGCAATTGGGCAACCTCTTGACGTGTTCTCAGAATTTAAAAATAGCGAGCTAATGGCAAATATTTACGACGCAATCGAAAACAATAAGTCATTTGTAAACAAACAGATTACGATTAATCTTGAAGGGGTGGAACGCCATATTCTGCTTTCCTGCGAGCAGCTTCAGTTGCCCGACGATATTTGGAGCGTTTTCATTACGCTGGACGTAACCGACAGAATTAATGCTGAACGTGAGATGCAGGCAGCGCTTGCTAAACAGCAAGATTTGAATAAGCTTCGCACACAGTTTATTTCTATGGTTTCTCACGAATTTCGCACTCCTCTGACTACCATTATGCTCTCGGCTGATATGCTCGGGAAATATTATGACAAAATTCATCCCGAAGAACGACAGAAGCAAATCGAACGTATCAAGGAAACAATCCAAAAGATGACAAACCTGATGGAAAATCTGCTTGTCCTCGGGCGTATCGATAGCGGAAATTTCCAATTTAATCCAAAAGAGTGCAATTTAGAACAACTTTGCTCGAACTTAATTAAGAATGCTGAATTCAATTCAGGCTTTTCGCATAAAATTAATTTTAACATAAATGGTAATTGCAAAAATGCTATAGTGGACGACCAACTGGTTTCGTTTGCCTTAAATAACCTTCTTTCAAATGCTATCAAGTATTCACCAAACAGCAAAGTGATAGATTTTACAGTTAATTGCAACGAACAGATGATTGAATTCATCGTTACAGACTATGGGATAGGCATTCCAGAAGAAGAGCAACACTTGCTTACCCAATCTTTCTACCGTGCTTCAAATGTCGGACAAATTTCCGGCTACGGGCTGGGAATGTCTATTGTTAGTCGTGCTGTCGAGGCACACTGCGGGCAAATCGAAATCAACAGCAAGCCCGGTAGCGGTTCCACTTTTATTGTTAAACTGCCGCAAAATTGCGGAAATAAATCTAATTAGCGTTCCATCGTCTTCTATTTTATGGAACATAACAATCAAATAAAGATATTACCTGAATACATTGCAAACCAGATTGCGGCAGGTGAAGTTGTTCAGCGTCCGGAATCGGTGGTCAAGGAATTAGTTGAAAATTCACTCGATGCAGGTGCTACTTCTATCGGTATTGTTGTGAAAGGTTCGGGCAAAACTCTGATTCACGTTCTGGATAATGGCAAAGGTATGAGCCGCGAAGATTTGGAACTTGCACCTTTGAGGCATTCCACAAGCAAGATACTGACGCAGGAAGATTTAGAGAAAATTCAGACCTATGGTTTTCGCGGCGAGGCTCTTGCTTCTATTTCTGCTGTTGCTTCTATGGAAATACGCACCAAAAGGGCACAAGATGAACACGGTTGGTCGCTGAAATCTGAACCCAATCAGCCATTTCAGATTTCGCCTATCAATTGCGACAATGGCACGCAGGTTTTTGTGCGAAACTTGTTTTTTAATGTGCCTGCCCGGAAAAAATTTCTCAAATCAGACATAACTGAATATCGCTATATTACTGAGACAGTAACAAGATTTGCTGTAATTCATTACGATAAGAGATTAGTTTATTATGATTCCGATAATTTGGTTTATGATTTGCATCCATCGAGTCAGGAAGAGCGAATAAAGAACGTCTTTGGTGAAAATATTGCCAGTGAAGTCGTCAAAGTGGATTTCTCCACCGATTTAGTTTCAATAAGGGGATTTATCGGCAAGCCGGCAGCTGCCCGCCCAACAGGAAATTACCAGCATTTGTTTGTAAACCAACGCCCGGTTGTTAGTAAAAACCTGAATTATGCTATATTTGCACCTTTCGAGCACCAACTCGAAAAGAACTACAAGCCGTTTTACGTTATCAATATTGAGATTGACCCGCGAAAAGTAGATATAAACATTCATCCTCAAAAACACGAAGTGAAATTCGACGATGAGAAGCTTATTTTTTCTGCTCTTCATCGTGCAGTTACGGAAGTGCTTGCAAAATATAACTTTACATCTGTTCACAAGGTTGATAAATCCGAAAAAAGCCCTTTTTTCCGGTTCGAAGTGCCGGAGAGTTCTAAAGAAAATATTCTTGTCAATAGAAGCACTGGCGAGGTGATTGACCGCAGTTTTGCATTTAAGCAGACTTCCAACTGGCACGCCCCGATTGACCGTAGTTTTGGAACTACCGGGCAAAGTAGCAGAAGTGCTTTTGATTTGCTTTTCGATGTTGCTCCCAAAAGTGATTTTCAGCCTCCAAAAGATAGAATAGAAATTAGCGACGATGTCCAATTTCTGCAAATTCACAACAAATATATTTTAATGCAAAGCCCGTCTGGTGTGTTTATCATAGACCAGCATAATGCCCACGAGCGTATTCTGTATGAAAAGGCTTTGCGGGCAATGAACTCAGATTTTTCAAATATGCAGGTGTTGCTTTTTCCGATAAGCTCTGCAATTGAACCGTCGCAAATAGCAATTGCAAGAGAAATTGAGCAGGAATTGAGAAAACTTGGCTTCGATTTTAAATTATATCCTGATGGCAAAATAGAAATAATGGGCGTTCCGCTTGATATTTCAGAGAGCGAGGCAATTTCGGGCTTCTCCGAAATTCTGAGTGAATATGTGAAGTTGCTGCAAATTAAGCACAGCACAAAGCGGGACAGTCTTGCTGCAAGCTACGCTTGTCGTTCAGCAGTGAAAACAGGGCAGAAGCTTTCGCCGGACGAAATGCTAAATCTTGCGCGCAATCTGATGCAGTGCAATATGCCGTATGTTTGCCCGCACGGGCGTCCGGTTGTTCTGGAAATTAGTTTGCACGAGCTGGACAAAAGCTTTAAGCGTGTCTAAAACAGCTTTCTTTCGATTATCAGCATTGTAAGGTCGTCGTAGAATTCTTCGCCGTTTGTCCAGACCTTGAGTTCGGGAACAATCGAGCGAAGCATAATTTCAGAATTGTTGTTTGAGTGATTATTCAGGAAATCTACAAGCTTATTTTGAATAAGCAGTTTATTTTTTACGCCGGCGCATTCGGTTATCCCGTCTGTATAAATGATGAATTTATCGCCGCTTTCGAATGGAATGATCTGGTCGTAGTATTCAGCTTCGGGCAAAATTCCGACAGGAAAACCGCGGGAAGCAATCATTTCGGCTTTGCCACCGGCTTTAATCAAAAATGGGTTGGGGTGTCCCGCCTGCGAGAATATTATTTTATCTTCGATTAAATCGATAACGCCATAGAGCATAGTAAAATACTCGGCGTTCTTGCCACGTGAGAGAAAAAGTTCGTTGAGTGATTTTATAACAAGCGATGGCATAACGTAATTGCCTGTTTTCTCATCGAGCAATAGTTTTTTTCCTATGTCCTGACTTAATGAACGGGAAAGCGAAACCGACAAAAATGCAGCCGGTAGCCCGTGCCCGGCTACATCGACTATATAGAACGCAATATATCTTTTGCTTATAGGGAAAAAGTTGAAAGTGTCGCCCGAGACAAACACACTTGGAACAAATATCCAATTAAACCGGCAATCGCCGTAGGTAACGTTGTTTTGGGGAAGAAACTCGCGTTGCAATTCGGCAGCAGTTTCTAAGTCTTTTTTTATTGTGTCGTAGGCGTCCTGGAGCTTTCGCGTCAGTTCTTTTTCTGTTGTGATAAGTCTGTATTGTTCGAGTGCATCATTTATAGAATTTATGAGCTTATCTGTTGGCAAAGGTTTTGTAAGGAAACGGAAAATATTGCCTTCGTTAATAGCTTCGATTGCGATTTGCATATCGGCAAATCCGGTGAGGATAATTCTTATTGTGTCGGGAGAAATTTCTTTTACTTTGTGGAGCAGTTCAATTCCGTCCATTTCGGGCATACGGTAGTCGGAGATAATAACGGCAAAATCGCCCTGTTCGGATATGATTTTTAGAGCCTCGCTGCCACTATTGGCAATGTGGACATCGAACAGACTTCGCAGATTTCGCCTGTAGCCGTGCAGAACGTTTATTTCATCATCAACGAAGAGAATTTTTTTGTTCATTGCTGCAATAATTCTTCTTTTTTGGATAGGCAGTCGTTAATAGTATCCAGCAACATTTTGTAATTTACAGGTTTTGCAAGAATTATGTGAGCAAATTCTTGTTTGATGTTTTCTAAGTCAGAATTCACAAATCCCGTCATCATTATTCTGATAGCGTTAGGTTGGGCTTCTCTTGCAAATTCCAGAAGTTTCAGCCCGTCAATTTCGGGCATATATAAATCAGTGATGATAATATCAAAATTTTTATCTGCAATTTTTTGGAGTGCTTCTTTGCCTGATGTTGTAAATTCGGCGTTAATAACATCGGAGGCACTTTTTATGAGCCGCTTCAATCCAAGCAGAATAAACTCTTCGTCGTCTACAAACAATACATTTGCCATAACTATGCTAAAAAGAAAATATTAATCGTATGGCAATTTAATAATAAATTCTGTTCCTTTCAAATAATTTGATGAGACAAAAATATCACCACCAAGCTTGCTGCAAATTACATTGTGTGCAATTGCAAGTCCCTGACCTGTTCCTTTGCCGGGGGGTTTGGTTGTGAAAAACGGGTCGAATATTTTATCTAAGTGCCTTTCTTGTATTCCAATTCCATCATCGACGAACTGAACAGCAATTTCTCTATCGCCAAAGCAAGTCGAGATTTCAATTTTGCCAAAAGTGTAATTGTTATCAATCTGCATTTTTTCTTTAATTGCATCAATAGAATTTAGCAAAAATTGCAGCAATACTTGATTGACTTCGTCGGCATAGCAATAAATAACAGGCAATTCGCTATGCAGAGAAAGATGCACATCAGCAACTTTTTTCCATTCGTTTCGTGTAATGAGCACAATATCTTCGAGTGTGCGATTAATATTGAGAAATGATTTCTCCCGCACACCTACCTGAGAGAAATTCTTTATCGTATTAATAATCTTACTGATTTTTAAAATGCCTTCCTGCGATTGGCTGATTGCTCCTGGAATTTCCGAAAAGAAAAAATCAATGTCTGTTTCTTTAATATTCTTCTTAATAATTTTTCGGGCATCGTTCCAATTGTCCACTCCCCAGTCGCCAATCAATTCGTAAATGCTTGAAGCGAAGTTTGATAAAGCTTCGTAGGAGTGTTCCAAAAAGTCGAGATTGTCATTAATATATTGCAGTGGTGTATTAATTTCGTGGGCTATACCAGCGGCAAGCTGACCAATGGATTGCAGTTTTTGAGAGAGGAAGTTTCGGTTTATTTCTTCGAGACGTTTGTTCATCCTTTCAAGGTCGCGGGTTTCAATGATTTTTTTGTATATAACGGCAGCAATGTTTGTAATAAACGAAATTGCATTTATTACTTCTTCAGAAAAGTTATCTATTTTGACGCTTGCGAGCGAATAAACTCCGAGCACCTGACCGTTGTTAATCAACGGAATGTATAGCCGGGAATTTAGCAATGTTGGTTTCACAAACTTGTTTTGGAGGTCGTAGGCTTCGCTGTCAGCTTCTTTGATATAGATAATTTGTTTGGTTCGCAGGCAACGCCCCGGCGAGCGTTGCATTGCTGATTTCTGTGCAAAAAATCTTTCTTCTTTGGTGAGCCCTTTCGTTGTTACGGCGAATAATCTGTCTGAATGTGCAGTATAGTAATAAAGCACCATATATTCATAATCACAAATCTCATTGACAAGTTTTTCGACTGTGCCGAACAAACAACGCAAATCATTGCAAACAACGAGTTTAGTGGCAAAATCCTTATATTTATCAAACAAATTTGTATGATTATTATTCATAGAAATCGCAGACATAAAAAATATAATATTATAACAATTAAGAGAGAAATAAATTGTAAGAAAAAAAACTATTATGATTACGCTTCTCCAAGCAAATCGGGACGACGAATACGTGTTTTTTCCAATGCTTGTTGCTCGCGCCACTGTCGTATGCTTTCGTGGTTGCCCGAGAGCAAAACATCCGGCACTCGCATTCCCCGAAATTCAGAAGGTTTGGTATACTGTGGCGGTTCGAGCAAGCCGTTCTGAAAAGAATCCTCTAATGCGGATTCAGCATTGCCGATTACTCCCGGTATCAAGCGAACTATTGCGTCGGTTAGCACCAATGCAGGCAATTCTCCGCCGCTCAGCACATAATCACCAATCGAAATTTCACGGGTAACGAAGTGGTCTCGCACTCGTTGGTCTATTCCTTTGTAGTGCCCGGCGAGAATAATAATATTTTGCTTCAGTGATAATTCATTGCATACTGATTGCGTAAGCGGGTATCCATCGGCACACACATAGATTATTTCGTCGTACGAACGCTCGCTCTGAAGCTTTTCGATGCAATCGAATATCGGCTGGCACTTGATTATCATTCCAGCACCTCCACCATAAGGCGTGTCGTCAATATGTCGGAATCGGTCAAGTGCGTAATCGTGTAAATTATGCAAGTGAATTTCTACGAGCTTCTTTTCTTGTGCGATTTTTAGAATACTGCCTTGGATATAAGAAGTCATCAATTCCGGGACAGCCGATATAATATCAATCCTCATCAACTGCACCTCGATTGTGTGTCAGATCCAAAAGTCCATCTATTACATTTATTTTAACTATTTTATTTTCAAAATCGGTTTCAACAATTACATCATCTATTACAGGCAAAGGCAATTCTCCAAAGTTGGTGCTAACAAGCCAAACATCGTTTGCAGGCAACTCCCAGATTTCAATGATTTCTCCTAATTCGTTGCCATTTTCAACATCAATTACCTTGCATCCAACGATTCTGTTGCTCGAAACAAACTTAGCATTATATTTTATTAATTCCTCTTCATCTGCAAAAATGCCTTTGTTGCGAAGTTTTTCAATTCCTTCTTTATCGTTTATTTCTGCGAGCTTTGCTATTGCTCGATTATTTTTTTTGTAGAAGCGTTCGATCGTATATTCTTCTGAAAAGTTTTGCGAATACCCAATTTTTACCTTAAACTCGTTTGGGATTGCTTCAATTTTCTTATATTCAAGAATAAAATTAAACTCGCCTTTGTAACCAAAATAATTGCCGACCACACCAATTAGTATTATATTTCCCATACACTAATCTCTGTCGATTATTAGTGTAACAGGACCATCATTTTGCAAACGCACATCCATCATCGCTCCAAAAATACCGGTTTCGACTTTCAAGTGCGTACAAGAACGAAAATGCTCGATAAATTTCTCGTATAACGGTTCAGCCACCGAAGGCGGAGCGGAATCTGTGTAGCTCGGGCGTGTTCCTTTCCGGCAATCACCGTAAAGCGTAAAGTTGGAAATAATCAAAATTTCGCCGCCTATGTCCGAAACGGATAAGTTCATTTTGCCGTCGTTGTCGGGGAAAATGCGTAGATTTAATATTTTCTGCGTCATCCATTCGATAGTTTTATCGCTATCGCTTTCCTTCATTGCAACAAAAACGCAAATGCCGCGACCAATTTTTCCGTTAGATTTTCCGTCAATTACAACTTCTGCGTGGCTCACTTTTTGCACAACCGCTCTCATTATCGTCCAATTCCTTTGTAATAAATGCCACTTGCACGTATTTCTTCTTTATTTAAGCAATTTTTCCCGTCAATAACAATTTTTACATTATGATTTGCAAGAATATCGGAATTCAATGTTCTAAATTCACGGTGGTCTGTTGCAATTACAATTGCAAAGGATTTTTCGAGGATTTCGTTGAGACTGCTTGAATTGCTCATTTCAGGGAAATATGGGTCGAACACGAATAATTCCGCACCTTTCTGTTTTAATATCTGCATTATTTTAAGAGCGGGGCTTTCGCGCAAATCGCCAACATTTGCTTTGTAGGATAGTCCAAGAAGACCGATTGGCGTGTTTTTTATCGGCTTAGCAAATTCGTTTAGAGCATTCACAAGCAATTCGATTGTATAAGCAGGCATTGAGTTGTTGATTTCACGAGCAATTTTCAAAAACTTATGGTCGAAACCGCTTTTGCTTGCCCTTTCAATCAAATAATATGGGTCCACGGGTATGCAATGCCCGCCCACTCCACAGCCGGGATAGTGTGGCATAAACGCAAAAGGCTTGTTCGAAGCACCTTTAATCACAGTAAGTATATCAATACCAAGCACATCAAACGATTTTGCGAGTTCGTTGACGAATGCAATATTAATATCACGGAATGTATTTTCAATAATTTTCGTTGCTTCGGTGCTTTTCAAGTCTGGCATTTCGTTGATTTCTGCATCGATGAACTTGCGGTAAAAATCAGCCAGAAAGCGTGTTGCTTCGGAGCGTGTCGAACCAATATTTCGTGGGATATTGTAAACATTCCAATGAGGGTCGCCGGGGTTGATGCGTTCCGGGCAATGTGCAACATCGAAATCGCGTCCTGCTTTCAAATTCGTTGCTTCTTCGAGCATTGGGATAACCACTTCGTCGCAAACACCGGGATTAATAGTTGATTCAATTACAACGTAATTGCCTTTTTTCAGATGTTTTGAAACTGTTGCAACTGCATTTTTCACAGGTTGCAGGTCGGGAGTGTAGTCATCGAGAACAGGAGTTGGCACGCAGATAATAAAAATATTGCATCCAGCAAGAATTTCGTCGCTTGACGATACCTGCAACTCGATTTCTTTTAAATCTTGTTCGCATTGATGGTCGTCTATTGGGCAAATTTTCTTCTTTATTTTTTCAATTTTTGTTGCCGAAAGATCAAATCCGACTACGTTATAATCAGTTTTTTTCTGAATTGCTGCTGCAAGTGGCAACCCAACATATCCAAGCCCAATAACGCCAATTTTCATTTTATCAACCTAAATTTATATTTAAAAAACAAAATTAAGAATTTGCAAAAACATTTTGAGAAATTTTTTTTCGTGTGTTGAATTATAAAAAAGTAGAGACGCAAAGCTTTGTTTGTAGAGACGCAAAGCATTGCGTCTCTACAAAACCGTGTATGGAAAAAATCGAATGTAGAGACATAGCAAGCTATGTCTCTACGATAAATCGGGAATGGGAAAAAAACGTAGAGGCACAATGCATTGTGCCTCTACAAATTTCGTTTTTGTAAAAATCGTGAATTAAAAAATCCAACGTAGAGACGCAAAGCATTGCGTCTCTACAAAACCCGTGTATGGAAAAAATCGAATGTAGAGACATAGCAAGCTATGTCTCTACGATAAATCGGGAATGGGAAAAAGACGTAGAGGCACAATGCATTGTGCATCTACAAATTTCGTTTTTATAAAATACGTGAATTAAAAAATCCAACGTAGAGACGCAAAGCATTGCGTCTCTACAAAACCGTGTATGGGAAAAATCGAATGTAGAGACACAGCATGCTGTGTCTCTACGGAATGCTGTGTCTCTACAACAATAAATGCTGGATTTAGTATTTTACAGAACAACCGTAGGGTTGGGTTACCTTAGTCGAAACTGATTTTCCAGCCAAAGCTTCGTTGAGAGCTTTCGAGATATAATTTTCTGCCTTGTCGATGTCTGCTTTGTCTGTTGAGCGAATACTGTCGATTGCCCCGGCATAAATCAGCTTGCCTTGCGGGTCGATAATATACATATGTGGAGTTGTTTTAGCTGAATACATACGCCCAATATCGCCACTTTCATCAATCAAATATGCTGTGAATTTGGCTTTGTAGGTTGCAGCACGTTTCTTGATTTCGTCTTTGGACAAATTACCTTCTTTGCCGGGCGCTGATGAACAGATTGCAAGCCATACAACGCCTTGCGAAGTGTATTTTTCCTGCAATTTTTGCATATTTTCGCTGTCGTAGTGCTTTTTTACAAACGGGCAATCAAAATTTATCCATTCGAGCACGACAAATTTACCGTGAAAGTCCGAAAGTTTATGTTTTGTGTCGTTAACGTCGGTTAGTTCGAAGTCCGGGGCAGGCTTGTCGATTTCAGCTTTGTTTTGTGCAATCAGATTTGTCAGAGCAAAGCTAAAAGCAATCATTGCCAATATTCCAAAAAATGAATTCATAAATCCTCCTTTTATTAAAAAATTACTAAAACTTCGTAGGCTTTTTCGTTGTCAAGTATCAGGGCTTTGAGTTTTTTCGGAATTTCTGTGTGAAAAGCATCGAGCGGGACAACGAGCGACCGCTCCTGAATGTATTGAATTGCTGAATTGTCGGTAATTCCTTCCAAATATGGGATAAATCTTGCTTTTTCGGATAAATTCAAATCATCACTCAGTTTTATTCGTATGCAGTTTTCTTCGATTGATGCTTGCAATGGCTTGTTAATTCTTGTTGGAATATTGCCAAAAATGTCGGAAAAATTTTTGTTTATTTCGCTTTGCGTTCCAGAAAATAGATGAATTTTAACTGAATCTTTTCCCGGCAGGCACTTTTCTTTGCAAGCAAGCCATTTGACAGTTGCAGGAATTTCGAAATTCTGGATTTCAGGATTATCAGGAATTGAAATTTTGTAAAAAATGTAGTGTTTGCCGTGAAAACCATAAGAAACAATACCATCAGTTTCGATAATTTCGGGGATTTGCCAGATTGTGTCTGTGATGGAGACGCCTTTAGGTAAATTCCACTCAACAGTTGTTGCAAGCCCTGCGTCGCCGGGATTTGCCCAGTATGTGTGCCACCCTTTTTTAGGCTCAATTCCAATAGCAATCCAGGTGCTTTCACCACTTGCAACAGTGTGGTGCATAGAATGGACTGAAATTTCAGCAGTTTCGTTGTTATTCGCCATAAACAAAAGTGCACTCAATAAGATTAAGAAATACATAAAATTGCTAAATTTTAGAACTTAACAGAGTGACGAAATTTAGCCGTGCTTATTTTAGATGTTTAGATGTGTCTAATTTGCTCGTTTATGAAGTGTTCAGATAATGAATCTGAAAATAAAGTCAAGCAATTGATGAAGAATGAAAACGTAGAATTAAAAATATCCAACACGTAAAAACAGAAAAAAAGTAAAAAAAACAGAAAAAAAGTAAAAAAAGTTTTGCAAATAAAAAAAAAGTGTGTATTTTTGTATTCCTAAATCGTTCGGGCAGGTACCGAAGTGGTCAACCGGGGCAGACTGTAAATCTGCTGGGCTCCGCCCTACGGAGGTTCGAATCCTTCCCTGCCCACTATGAAAACAAATTATGCGGGAGTAGCTCAGTTGGTAGAGCATCAGCCTTCCAAGCTGAGGGTCGCGGGTTCGAGTCTCGTCTCCCGCTCAGCTCGAAGAGATAGCGGCGAAAAACAAAATAATTCTGGTGGAATTAGTAAAGCCGCTTTTTTTGTCGTAGATGCGGGAATAGCTCAGCTGGTAGAGCATCAGCTTCCCAAGCTGAGGGCCGCGGGTTCGAATCCCGTTTCCCGCTCGGGCAAAGCAACTGCTGATGTAGCTCAGTTGGTAGAGCACATCCTTGGTAAGGATGAGGTCACCGGTTCAATCCCGGTCATCAGCTCTACTGTAGGAACTTTGAAATACGGGTGTAGCTCAATTGGTAGAGTAGCGGTCTCCAAAACCGTTGGCTGTGGGTTCGAGTCCTACCACCCGTGCTCTTAAATTTAAGGCAAGCGATAGAGTTTGCCGAGATTTTTTTATTTGTAAATGAGAATGTGTTATGGTTGCTAAAATTAAAAAATTCGTAAACGAAGTTGTTGCCGAGATGAAAAAAGTGTCTTGGCCTACAAAAGAACAATTGAAGGAATCCACCAAAGTCGTTATCGGAGTTACTTTGGTTATAACAGTTTTCATTTTGATTGTCGACCAGGCTTTGACGGCAATTATGAAAGCAATTTTTTAATTAAATACAATAGAATTAGAGCGATATGAATATCGACGATACATACGAAAATATCGAAAAGCTTGGTGAAGAGGTTGCGGGCAGCGGTGCCGACGATCTTGATTTCTCAGTTTTGGAACGTAAGAGAGATGAATATGTCGAGCCACCTCAAAAATTGTCGGACGACGAACGCTCCGCTACTGAAGCTCGTTGGTATGCCTTGCGTACTTTCACCGGTCACGAACTTCGCGTAAAGCAAAATATTGAAGCCGAAGTGAAGCGTCTGAACCTGAAGGATAAAATTTTCGAGGTTGTAATTCCCGAAGAAACAGTCTATGAAGTGCGTGGCGGCAAGCGTCGCTCCCGCCGGAAAAACTTTTTGCCCGGCTATATTATTGTTAGAGCAATCTTAGATAAAAAGACACGCGAAATAATCCAATCACTGCCTTCTGTTGTTGCTTTTGTCGGTCGCAAAAACGAACCTCAGGCATTGCAACCAGACGAAATCAAAAGAATTTTGGGACGCGTCGAAGAAAGAAAAGATATAGAAACTGTCGTTACGCAATTCGAAATTGGCGACCCTGTCCGGGTAATAGATGGACCATTCAACACATTCAGCGGAACAATCAAAGAAATTAATTACGAAAAGCAAAAGATGAAAGTTGAGGTCGGTATCCTTGGGCGTAAAACTCCGGTGGAACTTGACTTCAGCCAAGTCGAAATTGAGAATAAATAAACGTATTTTTCACATTCAGTAAAAGTAAAATGGCTAAGAAAGTAGCAGGAACATTCAAACTCCAACTCAAAGCAGGCGAAGCAACTATGGCTCCACCTGTTGGTCCGGCGTTTGGTCAGAGAGGCTTGGCAGGTATGGAATTTGTTAAGCAATTCAATGCCAAAACCGCAAAACAGCAGGGAACAATATTGCCAGTGGTTGTTACTTACTATACTGATAAAAGCTTCACTTTTATCATTAAGTCGCCTCCGGCACCTGTTCTGCTTCTGAAAGCAGCAGGTTTGCAGAAAGGTTCAGCCGAGCCAAACAAAACAAAAGTCGGCAAAGTTACTGTCGCTCAATGCGAAGAAATTGCTAAAATTAAAATGGATGACCTCAATTGTACTTCCATCGAATCAGCTATTAGTATGATCAAAGGAACTGCAAGAAGTATGGGCATCAATGTTGTTGAATAATTAATTACGAGATTGAAATGAGACAAAGAGGAAAAAGGTACAGGAAACTTGTCAGTAGCTTCGATAGAGACAAACTCTATAACGTAGGCGAAGCTATTGAAATCGTCAAAAAAAATGCCACCGCGAAGTTCGACGAATCCTTTGAAATCTCTATGAGATTAGGCGTCGACCCACGTAAAGCAGACCAAATGGTTCGCGGGACTGTATCTCTTCCCCACGGCACTGGTAAAACAGTTAAAGTACTTGTTCTCTGCAAACCTCCAAAAGATAAAGAAGCTTTGGACGCAGGAGCAGACTACGCCGGATTGGAAGAATACATCGAAAAAATTAAAGGCGGTTGGGCTGATATTGACGTCGTTGTTGCTACTCCTGATGTTATGGGAGAAGTCGGTAAGCTTGGTCGTATTCTCGGTCCGCGTGGTTTGATGCCAAACCCAAAAGTCGGTACAGTTACTTTTGATGTTGCTAAAACTGTTGCTGAACTGAAAGCCGGTAAAATCGAATTCCGTGTCGATAAAACCGGTAATATTCACGCGGCTGTTGGCAAATGCTCCTTCCCACCTGAAAAACTTGCTGAAAACGTTAATGCCTTCTACCAAAGCATTATGCGTGCTAAACCTGCTACTGCTAAAGGTAAATACGTAAAAAGCGTTTATTTCAGCTCTACTATGGGACCGGGCGTTGCAATCAACGACCAATCGTTTGATAAATTTTAAATTTTAAGTCTATTACGCACTCGCTGCGTTCGGGATGCTTCTCCTTCGCCTCTTTGGCGATTGTTCCCGAAAGCAACGTTAAAATAAATCAAAAAACGGACAGAGGTTTATGATTACTCGCGAAAAAAAACAAAGTATAGTTGAGGATTTAGTCGAGAAACTGCAGTCTGCTAAAGGGATTTATTTCGTAGATTTTACTAAAATCACTGTCGAAGAAATTAATAAAATTCGCCGTGAATTTAAATCGAAAAACTCTACCTTCAAAGTTGCGAAAAACACGTTAATTCTGCGTGCGCTTGCGCAAGTTGGTGGGTATGAGCTTCCCGAACGACGCCTCTTCGGTCAGACAGCTATGATATTAGCTTACGACGATGCTGTCGCTCCGGCAAAAATCATCAAAGATTTCTACGAAAAAGAGCAAAAACTCGAGCTCAAAGCCGCTTTCATCGAAGGTCAGTACTTCGACGGAAAAGACTTGAAACTCGTTGCTTCGCTGCCATCCCGCGCAGAATTGGTTGCAGGTATTCTTGGCAGTCTCAACTCGCCGATTTCCGGCATTGTCGGCTCTATCAACGCTGTTATGCGTGATGTGGCTTCGCTTATCGAAGAAGTCGCAAAAAAACAAAATGCCGCTTAATTTTTTTTGAATAATTTTTGGAGTTTAATAAAATGTCTGAAAAAGTAGAAAAATTAGTTGAAGAGATTTCCAATCTCACATTAGTTGAAGCTGCTGAACTCAAAAAAGCTTTAGAAGAAAAATTCGGCGTTACCGCAGCTGCTCCTGTTATGATGGCTGGTGCTATGCCTGGCGCTCCTGCTGCCGAAGCTGCAGCTGAAGAAAAAACTGACTTCGATGTAGAACTTACTGATGTCGGTGGTAACAAAATTAACGTTATCAAAGCTGTTCGCGAAATCACCGGTCTCGGCTTGAAAGAAGCTAAAGACTTAGTTGAAGGTGCTCCTAAAATCGTTAAAGAAGGTTGCAACAAAGACGAAGCTAACGACATCAAAAAGAAACTTGAAGAAGCAGGCGCAAAAGTTACTCTTAAGTAGTTTTTCTTTTCGGCAGGGGAGAATTTCGTTTCTCCCCTGTTGAACTTTATTTAACTCTACCAGGCAATTAAAATGGGTGTTTATATTGAACTTGTAGATCCTGGAATTAATAAAATTCAAGTTATTGAGATTATTCGTAAACTTACTAAAAAAAGTCTTAAAGAAGCAAAAGATATGATAGATTCTGCTCCTGTGGTTGTTACAAGTTGTCTGAGTTTGGTTGAAGCTCAGGATATTAAAAAGAAATTTGAAGAAGTGGGAGCAGTGATCAATCTTCGGTAATAATAATTAGTGGGGAGGGAGTGTTTCCCACAATTTGTTAATTATATTTTAAAAGAATTGTACAATAAAAATATCAAAATGAAAATATCTGTTGTTAGTAGGATTTTTTGATGTTCATTTTATGCTTAGGCAATGAGGAACATCAAAAAGTCCTATTTTTTATAATGAATTTAATTTCTGAGGAGGCTTACTGTGGAGAACAATGAATTTCAGGAAATAATCGGCGAAGATTTTGAATCTGCTCTCCCGGTTAATTATAAAACAAGCGATACCAGCAATATCTTCCTGCTGGACAGTTCGGAAGATATTGTGCGACTTCGTAAGCGAGTGAACTTCTCGCGTACGAAATGGGCACCTCTCTATCCCGACTTGCTTGGTGTCCAGCTACAATCATACGAAGAATTTCTGCAAGAAAACGTCCCACCGAAAAAACGTCGTAATATTGGATTGCAACAAGCTTTCAATAATAATTTTCCTATTGAAGATGCTTCCTCAATCTACCAGCTCGAATTCCTTGAATATTCGATTGATAAACCCAAATACACAGAAGATGAATGCCGCGAACGCGAACTTACTTTTGCAAAACCGTTGAAAGCTAAACTTCGTCTCTCGAGCAAAGCCGACAAGGATTCCGAAGACTATATCGAGGCTATCGAGCAGGAAGTGTATTTAGGCAATATTCCTGCTATGACAAACCGTGGCACCTTTATCATCAATGGTGCTGAACGCGTTATCGTTAGTCAGATTCATCGCTCGCCCGGTGTATTCTTCGATGATGCTATGCACCCAAATGGTGTGCGAATTTATTCTGCACGCGTTATTCCGTTCCGTGGCTCGTGGATTGAATTTACTACAGATATTCACGAAATTATGTATGCTTATATTGACCGCAAGAAAAAATTCCCTGTTACTACTTTGTTGCGTGCTCTCGGTTTCTCTTCGGACAAAGAAATTTTAGACCTGTTTGAACTTGTAATTGATGTCAATCCTGAAGATTTAGATGAATCATACATTGGCAAAAGAATTGCCTCCGATGTGGTTGATTTGAACACCGGCGAAATTATCGCAACCCGCGATATGATTTTGACTGATGAACTTTTCGCTCAGTTCAAAGCAACTACAATTACTCCTTTGAGATTTTTCTCTTACTCAGACCCAATCGACGAGCCAATAATTGCAAGAACAATTGCCAAAGATACTACTCGCAACCGCGAAGAAGCTCTCGAAGCAATTTATCGTCAGATGCGTTCCAGCGACCCGCCGGATATTGAAACAGCTGCCGGATTGCTCGAAAAACTCTTCTTCAATTCGAAAAGATACGATCTTGGAGTTGTCGGCAGAGTTCGTATGAATGAAAAAATCGGGCTTAATATCCCAACAGATGTTACTGTTCTTACAACAGAAGATATTGTTGCGATAATCAAGCATTTAATAAAACTTCACGAATCTAAACACACCGGCGACGATATTGACCACTTAGGCAACCGCCGCGTTCGCTCCGTTGGTGAGCAACTTCAGGCACAGTTTAACGTTGGGCTTGCTCGTATGGCTCGCACAATTCGTGAACGTTTAAGCATTCACGATGGCGAAAATCTTACTCCGTCCGAACTTGTTAATGCCCGAACAATTACATCAGTCGTTAACCAGTTCTTCGGAACAAATCAGCTTTCCCAGTTTATGGACCAAACAAATCCGCTTGCAGAGCTCACTCACAAGCGCAGAACATCGGCTCTTGGTCCTGGTGGACTTACCCGCGAACGTGCCGGGTTCGAAGTTCGCGACGTTCACTATACACACTACGGAAGGCTTTGCCCGATCGAAACTCCTGAAGGTCCGAATATCGGTCTTATTTCATCGCTTGCTATTCACGCAAAAATAAATGAACTTGGCTTTATTATGACACCTTACCGCAAGGTTGTCAATGGATATGTAACTAATGAAATCGAGTATCTAACAGCAGATAAAGAAGATGGTTTGATATTGGTTCCGGCATCAACAGCAGTTGATGAAAACGGACGTCTTGCAGGCGAGAAAATCCGCGCTCGTAAAAGTGGCGACTACGTTTTCGTTACTCCTGAGCAAGTTGATTATATGGACGTTTCTACCGACCAGATCACTTCTCCTGCAACTTCGCTTATCCCATTCCTCGAACACGACGACGCAAACCGTGCTCTTATGGGCTCGAACATGCAACGTCAGGCTGTGCCACTCCTACGCACAGAAGCTCCGATAGTTGGAACAGGTATGGAAGCTCGCATCGCAAAAGATTCACGCACTTTGCTTTTAGCCGAAGGCAACGGAGTTGTTGAATATGTTTCTGCCGATAAAATTATTATTCGTTACGAAGATACTCGCTCCGAAGAAGAAAAACTTATAAGCTTCGAAAATAAAGAACTTGTTGAATACAAACTCACTAAGTTTTTCCGCACCAACCAGGATACCTGCGTAAACCAGAAACCAATTGTCAAGAAAGGCGATAAAGTGGTCAAAGGTCAGCCAATCGCTGATGGTGCATCGACAGATCGCGGCGAACTTGCACTTGGCAAAAACGTGCTTGTTGCATTTATGCCTTGGCGTGGTTATAACTTTGAGGACGCGATCATCCTTTCTCAAAGAGTTGTTGCCGAAGACGTATTTACTTCTGTCCATATCGAGGAATTCACTCTGCAAGTGCGCGACACAAAACGCGGAGAAGAAGAATTTACCCGTGAAATCCCGAATGTGAGCGAAGAAGCTACAAAAGACCTCGACGAAAACGGTATTATCCGCGTTGGTGCAAAAGTATCAGAAGGCGATATCCTTATTGGTAAAATTACTCCAAAAGGCGAAACCGACCCAACTCCGGAAGAAAAACTGCTTCGTGCTATCTTCGGAGACAAAGCCGGCGACGTCAAAGACGTTTCGCTCAAAGCCGGACCTGGCATTAAAGGTGTTGTGATTAATACCAAACTGTTCACTCGTCGTAGTCACACAGGCGACCGCGAAGCACGTTCCGAAGAAAAGAAACGCGCAGACCAGCTTAATCGCCTCGAACGCGATGTGATTAAACGTTTAGACGATGAATGCGTCAAACGCTTAGCAAAAGTACTTGATGGTGAGACTTCGCTCGGGCTGAAATTAACCAACAATGTTTCTGTCTTCCGTTCCGGAACAAAAATGACTGCTGCCAACGTCAAAGAAAAATATAACGATGGCACTCTGAAACCTGAACTTCTGAGCGAAGACGATAATTATGTTTCGGACGAAACTAAAAATGAACTGATTAAGAAATTGATTGCAAATTATAAACAAAAACGATCCGACGAGCAGGCTCGCTTCCGCTCTGAACGTAATAAATTGGCTGCCGGCGACGAACTGCAACCCGGTATTCTGCAAATGGCTAAAGTATATATCGCTAAAAAGCGTAAAATTCAGGTTGGCGATAAAATGGCTGGTCGTCACGGCAACAAAGGTATCGTTTCGAAGGTTGTTCCACCTGAAGATATGCCATTTTTGCCGGATGGAACACCTGTTGATATAGTGCTGAACCCGCTCGGTGTGCCTTCTCGTATGAACCTTGGTCAGCTCTACGAAACAGCACTCGGATGGGCAGGCTCGAAATTAGGAATACATTTTGCAACTCCGATTTTTGATGGTGCAACTTGGGAACAAGTAGGCGACTATCTCGAAAAAGCCGGCTTGCCTCGCGATGGTAAATCTGTTCTTTATGATGGACGAAGTGGCGAACCATTCGAAGAAAAGGTAACCGTCGGAGTTATTTATATGCTCAAACTGTCGCACCTTGTTGAAGATAAAATACACGCCCGTTCTATTGGTCCTTACTCGCTTATTACTCAGCAGCCACTTGGTGGTAAAGCACAATTCGGTGGTCAGCGTCTTGGAGAAATGGAAGTGTGGGCTTTGGAAGCTTATGGTGCTTCGCACACTCTTCAGGAAATGCTCACTGTCAAGAGCGATGACGTTCAGGGACGTGCCAAGCTCTACGAAGCAATTGTCAAAGGCGATAATATGCCCGACCCGAACATTCCGGAATCATTTAACGTGCTTGTTCGTGAGTTGCAAGGCTTGTGTCTTGATTTGTATGTTGAATAAAAATTAATAATGAAGAATTTAAAATTAAATAAATGGAGTTTATCCAATGCAATCAATGCAAATTCCAAGAAAAGGTTTTAGAAAAATTTCGATTAAAATTGCTTCGCCCGACGATATTTTAAATCGTTCACACGGCGAAGTAACAAAACCCGAAACGATTAATTATCGTTCGTTTCGCCCCGAAAAAGATGGCCTTTTCTGTGAAAAAATCTTTGGTCCTATTCGCGATTGGGAGTGCGCCTGTGGCAAATACAAACGTATTCGCTACAAAGGAATTGTTTGCGACCGCTGCGGTGTAGAAGTTACTCAAAAGTCTGTTCGCCGCGAACGTATGGGACACATTATGCTTGCTGTTCCTGTGGTGCATATTTGGTTTCTCCGTTCTCTCCCAAGCAAAATCAGTGCTGTTCTTGGTATGCCAACTAAAGATATTGAACGTATTGTTTATTACGAATCGTATGTAGTTATCCAACCCGGAAAAACCGGATTGCAAACCAAAGACTTACTCACAGAAGAGCAATATCTTGATGTTTTAGATCAGCTTGGGCGCGAAAACTACGAACTCGACGACGAAGACCCAAATAAATTTATCGCTTTGATTGGTGGCGAAGCTATTAAAGAATTATTAAAACGCGTTGATATAGAAAAATTATACAGACATCTTAAAGATGAATTAAAAGTTGAAACTTCTCAACAGAAAAAAGCCGAACTCCTGAAAAGACTTCGTATATTGGACGCTTTCCGTAGCTCTACACACAACGAGTTGCCAAACGAACCACACTGGATGGTGCTGGACATTATTCCTGTTACTCCACCTGATTTGCGTCCGCTCGTTCCGCTCGAAGGTGGCAGATTTGCTACTTCCGACTTGAATGATTTGTATCGTCGTGTTATTATCAGAAACAACCGCTTAAAACGATTAATAGATATTAAGGCTCCGGAAGTAATTCTTCGCAACGAAAAACGTATGCTTCAGGAAGCAGTCGATGCTCTGTTCGATAACAGCCGACGTGCAGTGCGTAGCGAATCGCAACGTGCGTTGAAATCGCTTGCCGATACGTTGAAAGGCAAAACAGGTCGTTTTCGCCAGAACTTGCTTGGTAAGCGTGTCGATTACTCCGGACGTTCGGTTATCGTTGTTGGTCCGGAACTCAAAATACACGAGTGCGGTTTGCCAAAAGATATGGCAGTCGAGCTATTTAAGCCGTTTATTATCAGAAAGCTTATCGAACGCGGACACGTTAAAACTGTAAAAAGTGCCAAAAAAATGGTTGAACGCAAAACAAACGAAGTTTGGGATATTCTTGAAAAAGTAATTCAGGGACATCCGGTACTGCTCAACCGTGCTCCGACGCTCCACCGTTTGGGTATTCAGGCATTTCAGCCGAGACTAATCGAAGGAAAAGCAATCCAACTGCACCCGCTTGTTTGTACGGCGTTCAACGCAGACTTCGACGGCGACCAGATGGCTGTTCACGTGCCGCTTAGCTTCGAGGCACAGTTGGAAGCTATGTTGCTTATGCTTGCTCCGCATAATATTATGCACACTCAAAACGGCGACCCAATTGCTGTTCCGTCGCAGGATATGGTGCTCGGCGTTTATTATATGACAAAGATGCGCCCCGGTGCTAATGGCGAAAGTAAAGTTTTCTCCTCATTCGATGAAGTGATTATTGCTTACAATTCGAAAGTTGTCGATCTCCACGCAAAAATAAAAGTTCGCCATAATGGTGCTTTTCTCGAAACTACCGTAGGTAGAATACTTTTCAATCAAATTGTTCCTGAAGAACTTGGATATATTAACGAGCTTCTTACTAAAAAGCGTTTGCGTCAGATCATCGGTATTTGCTTCCGCGAGGCTGGTCTTGCAAAAACAGTTGAGTTTTTGGACAATCTCAAAGATTTGGGCTTCTCTTACTCAACTCAGGGCGGGCTGTCAGTTAGCATTGCGGACGTAGTAATTCCGGCAGACAAGCAGGTGATTATTTCCGCCGCTCAGCAAAAAATTGACAGTATCGAAAATGCTTATCGCAATGGTGTGATAAGCTCCGGCGAACGTTACAACAAAATTATCGATACCTGGTCTAACGCTACAAATAAAGTATCAGATAAATTATCAGCTGAACTTTCTAAAGACAAGCAAGGATTCAACACATTCTGGATGATGCTCGACTCGCAAGCCCGCGGTTCGAAAGAGCAGATTCGTCAGCTGGCTGGTATGCGCGGTCTTATGGCAAAACCTAAAAAATCGCTTTCCGGTTCTACTGGCGAATTGATCGAAAACCCGATTATTTCGAACTTCAAGGAAGGCTTGTCAATTCTTGAATACTTTATCTCTACTCACGGTGCCCGCAAAGGTCTTGCTGATACAGCGTTGAAAACTGCAGACGCAGGATACCTGACACGTCGTTTGCACGATGTTGCACAAGATGTGATTATTTCCGAATACGATTGCGGCACTATTCGCGGGGTCGAAATGACTGCACTCAAAGATGGGGAAGAGGTGAAAGAACCTTTGTTCGAACGTATTCTTGGTAGAGTTGCTCTTGTTGATATTTACGACCCAATCACAAACGAACTGCTCATCCAAAAAGGTGAGTTAATCGAAGAAAAACACGGTCCACGCATTGAATCCTCCGCTCTGGAAAGCGTTCTTATTCGCTCGGTGCTCACTTGTGAATCTCGCCACGGTGTTTGTGCTAAATGCTATGGACGCAACCTTGCAACCGGAAAGCTTGTTGATGTAGGCGAGGCTGTTGGAACTATTGCATCACAGTCCATCGGTGAACCAGGTACTCAGCTTACGTTGCGTACATTCCACACAGGTGGTACTGCGGCACTTATTGCTTCGCAATCAAGCATTTTAGCAAAATTCGACGGTATCGTTCAATTTGAAAATATTAAACATATTTCCTACGAAGGCGAGGACGGTCCGGTTTATATTATTGTAAGCCATAGCGGTGCAATTAACATTATCGATCCGGACTCCAATCGCGTGCTCACTCGCTACGATACTACTTATGGTGCGGAACTTAAAGTTCGCGACGGTCAGAGAGTGAAGAAAGGCGAATTAATTTATGAGTGGGACCCATACAACGCTTCTATTATCACTGAATTTACCGGACGTGTCCGCTATCGCGACCTTGTTCAGAACGTTACATATCGCGAAGTAAACGACGAAACAACCGGACACATTACAAAAGTTGTAATTGATACCCGCGACAAAACAAAATCTCCTTCGATTGAAATTATCGACGAAGAAGGCAAAATTCTTAAAGTATATAATATTCCTTCCCGTGCTCAGCTTACCGTTGATGACAATGAATTTATCGGCGTTGGTACTCCGCTTGCAAAAATTCCTCGCGACCTTGGACGTACCCGCGACATCACCGGTGGTTTGCCACGTGTTACAGAACTTTTCGAGGCTCGCGCTCCACAAAATCCTGCTATCGTTACCGATATTGATGGTATCGTATCGTTCGATAAGCAAAAACGCGGGCAAAAAACGCTCGTTGTTACAAGCTTGGACGGACAAACCCGCAAAGAATTCAGTATTCCAATTGGTAAATATATTCTTGTTCAGGATGGTGATTTCGTTCGTTCGGGCGATCGTCTAACCGAAGGTTCTGTGAACCCTCACGACATTTTGCGCATCAAAGGTGCAAACGCTGTGCAAGAATATCTGGTAAACGAAATTCAGGAAGTTTATCGTATGCAAGGTGTTAAGATCAACGATAAGCATATTGAAGTGATTGTTCGCCAGATGTTACAAAAAGTGCGTATTATTGATTCGGGCGATTCTTCGTTCCTCGAAAATGATTATGTAGATAAAATACGCCTGTTCGACGAAAACCAGAACCTGAAGAATATGGTTGTCATCACTAACAAAGGCGATAGTAAATTCAGCGAAGGGCAACTTGTTTCCCGCCGAAGAGTGCGCGATGTAAACAACGACCTCAAAAACAAAGGAAAAGAGCTTGCTGAATTCCGTCCTGCTGAACCTGCTATTTCTGAACCTATTTTGCTTGGTATTACTCAAGCTGCATTGACAACAGAAAGCTGGCTTTCGGCTGCTTCGTTCCAGGAAACTACACGTGTGCTTTCGGATGCCGCTGTTGCCGCAAAAACAGATTATTTAGTCGGTCTGAAAGAAAACATTATCATCGGACAACTTATTCCGGCTGGAACAGGCTTGCGACACTATCAGGATATGATTGTTAATTCAACGGTTGGCAATATCTTTGGTCGCCGCACCGTCGAAACTAAAGCTCAGGACTTCATTGCACCTGTTGATTTGCAAACTGCAATCGAGCAGGAAATGGCACTTGTAAATGAACAAAGCGAAAGCGACGATGAAGAAGGCGAAATTGAAGTTCCCGAGATTACCACAGAAGAATAATCAATTCAATAAATTACAAAAGGCTGCCTGTTGCGAAAAGGCAGCCTTTTTTATTTGCAATTTTGTCTTTATTATTTTGGTTGATTTTGCTGAACGTCCGGATTAGAACTCTGGTTTGATAATTTCAGGCTACTCAGCTTCGAAATCAGGATGTATGTTACATTTTTGTCGTCTGTCGGGATTTCCTTGCCTTCCTCAATTTCGGCAGCGTAGGTTTCTCCGATTGTTAAATTGTTAGGGATAATATTTTGCGAAGTCCATTTGCGATAGTTTTCGCTTGAAATCAAAAAAGCAAAATTTTCTTCGTCTGAATTCAGTGTGAAAATGTGATATTCTTCATTATTTTTTCCGCCGGAAATTTCACCGTCATCAGTTACAGTTCCGGAATAAGTAACGTAATAAACTGATTTGTGAATAGAAATGGTGTCCGATTGCTCCGTCTCTGCTTTGTCAGCAGTTTCATCGTCTTTCTGGTTGCTGCAACTAATAATCAATGCAACTGCAATAATTGCAAGAAAAAAAGTGAAATATACTTTCATTGTTTGTCTCCGGGAAAAAAGAAAGAACAACTTCTTAAATTATAAATTATTGATGTAAAATAAAAGCGGAAAGAAATATTATAAGGCTTTTTTTGAAACAGATTTTTCCAATCTTAACGAAACGTAGAAGAATACAGCACCGGCAATTACATCAATTACGTAATGATACCGCAAATATACAGTTGCAAAAATCAGTCCGCTGCCGATAACGAGAAATACATAACGCAATTTCGACCTGAATTTGAACGCTAAATAAATGTTAATCAGCGTCATCATAGTGTGTCCGCTGGGCATACAATCGCGGTGCACCTGCACTTCCGGCGGAATTGCCGGGTTTATTATCCCACCTCCGGTATTGACAACCGAACGGAAAAACTCAGTTAAAAACACTCCCGGAAGTTCATTAGAAAGAGTTGAAAAATCGTGTAGCACAAAACGCGGTCCAATCGCCGGAAGAAAAAAATACAACAAATATGAAAGGTAAAATCCGAAAAGAATGTTGCGAAGCAGTAAATCGAATTCAGTGTCTTTTCTTCGGAAATGAAGTTCTATTCCGTGTATGATTGGCATAAAAAAGAAAGTCATATAGCAGAATTGAAGAAACTCAGTCAGATATGGATTGGCAAATTGCAGTGTTAAGTGCGTTGGGTTATCGCCGCAGATTGTGTGGTCGATTTTTATGAATAATTCATCAAAAAGATTTGGGTTAATTAATGTAATATATGTGTTTGTTTGATTGTAAATAAAATAAACGAAAATCAGCAGATAAAACTTTCTTATTGTAAGTAAATAATTATTATTTTGATTGATACTCGATACACCAAGAATAATTAAGAAAAAAAGAGCGTTTTGAGCGATATTTGCAAGATAGTTTGTTGAATAGAACAAAAATACAAACGATAATAACGTGTAAAAAAGTAATATTGCGACTGTATATTTTTCTGCTAAACTAAATTTCTTAAAAAGATTTCGTATTGTCATCAGCCAAAAATTAATTATCAAACATTTTTAATTAGTTCATAGTTCTTAAATGAAGAAATTTGATGACCACCTAAAAAATTATTTTCAATGAAAGAAAGTAAACGATATTTGAAACGTTCGTGTTTGTGCGGTTCGCGGTTTGGATTTGGCTTGCCGTCATATTGAAGTTTATCCTGCCAGAACATTTCGCTTATACGCTTTTGCATAACTTTTGGATGAGAGCCTTTGAACAAAGCAAGTCGGTTAAGCGGACCGTAGTCGAATTCAGCAGGTTTATTGCGGTAGATTTCTTCTACTTTTGCAGCACCTTTGTGGTTTGTGTCGATTGCTTTGCTTTTGCTTTGCATAAGGTGTGGCGGACGCACCCACCCGTAGTGGTAAATATGAGCATTGACTTTTGCAACGCGGAGTTTGCGGGTGCCTTCGCGTTGGTGCGGGCGTTCATAATAATCGAAATAGCGGAATGATTGGGCACTTTGCCACGAGTGAATTTCGGGCAGGTTCCTGACTATTCTTATTTCATTTTTATACCAGCCGTGGGAATTATGGAAGTGAAAATAATCACCCCAGAAGTGATAATAATCGAAGAGAAGCCCCTCGATTTCCGGATTATCGAGCAATTGCTCGCATCGGCGGCGTATCTCGGGCACATCTTTTTCGTGTATCAGTTCATCGGCTTGCAGATACAGCAGCCAGTCGCCCGAACAGGCTTTCATTGCTATATCTGTCTGAATTGCATGGATTGCACCACGCACCATATAGCGTTCGTCCCAGACTGTATCGATAATGTGTATTTTGTCGCTACCGATTGATGCAATATCTTCGCGCGAAGTGTCGTCGGGGTCGCCTTGCCCGACTGCCACATATATTTCGTCGCACAATGGCAACATCGATTCAATAGATTCTTTGACGGGATAATATAGTTTGCTTCCGTTGCGAACAAATGAAAAACCACTAATTTTCATAAAATTAACAAAATGTAAAAAATAAAATACAAATTTACTTTAATTAAGATTATTAATAAAGTAAAATAAAAATAGCTGAAAAAAAGAAGCAGATAAGTCTAATTACTATGCTAAAGCACAGACGACTTTCGTTCTCGGGATATAGTTAATTATATATGAGCGGCAGGCTTAGCTGGCAAAGTAAATGATACATTAGTACCCACTCCAACTTCGCTTGAAATGCTGAATTCACCATCGTGCAATTCAACAAGTCGCTTTGCGATAATAAGTCCCAAGCCAACTCCTTGCTGCTCGTAAATCTGACGCTCAAACTGACGGTATGCACCAATGTTCTCGATTTGCTCTTGTGTCATACCACGTCCCTGGTCGATTATGCTTGCGTAGAACTTATCATCATTTGCGGCGATAGTGATTTTGATTTTTTTGCCTTTTTCTGAAAACTTAAAGGCGTTGTCGATTAATTCATCGATGATTTTATGAAAGCTGTCTGTTGCAATTTCAATGTATATGTTTTCAGCAATTCCTTCAATATCAATATCATCGTATCTATCATATTTAGCGGCAAGCAGCGAAGCAATATCAACAAGCATAGCAGCGGGTTCGTCTGTGCGTGCTTCACGCAAACGACGCCTTTTTTCGGGATTAGATGCAAATGATTCTATGCGAATGAATACAAGGAAGTTTTCAGTGATTTTCATCAGTCTTTGGGCAGAATGGATAATATCGTTGCCAAGCTCAATTATTTCATCTTTTGTAATATCATCGGCGTTTGTCGTTAAATATTTTGCCGAACCAATTACTTGATTGAGTACAGTCCGGAATTCGTGAGGCAATGCATAATTTAAGTTTCTTCCAACTTCTTCGATTTTTTCCTGCACCTGACGTTCGATATTCTTGAATTTTTTCCATTGTGCTTCGAGTGCGGAAATTAGTTCATCCCGTGTATATGGCTTTACTAAATAATCGTCGGCACCTTTTTCCATACCGAGACGCATATTTTGTTTCTCGGTGAAAGCCGTAAGGAATATGAAAGGAACAGTAGCAATTTCCGGTGTTTCCCGGATTTTGGAAAGCACCTGAAATCCATCAATCCCCGGCATAGAAATATCGCAAAGAATTAAATCTGGTTTTATTTCGAGTGCAGTCTGAATACCGGTTTTCCCATCATTTGCAGTGTAAACTTCGTAGCCTTCAAACCGAAGCAGTGTGGAAGTGCTTTCTAGAATGAATTCGGCATCGTCTATTATTAAGATTTTTTGCATATTAAGATTTTTTGCATATTTTATGTCATTGTATTTTACATTATTTTAAACATAATTTATTAAATTGGATTAAATATTACTATTAATATTTATTAAATTTTTGATTAATTTAATTTAATTTTTTTTGCTTAGATTTTGAAAACGTATTTTTGCAACTTTATTGATAATAAAATAATCAAAATTATGAGAAAGTTCAAAATATTTATCTTGTTTTTTGTTTTTGCGAGCCAATTATTTGCAGGTAGTCCAAAATTATCTTTTTTTGGCTATGTTGATTCGTATTATTGCACAGATAATCTGGACAAGGAATTCGACTTGTTTTCTTCGATTAACCACCGTAGGGAAACTTTTGCATTGAATATTGCCTATCTGAAATTCAATTTTATAGATGAAAATATCCGTGCTACTCTTGCTTTGCAGGAAGGCGATATACCGAAAAATATTTATTTTCAGGAACCAAAGAATATTCAGCAAGCAAATATAGAATATCGATTAGCTGATAGATTGTGGCTTGGTGCGGGCATTTTTTCGACACACATAGGCGGCGAAACAACTCACCCTCGCAACAATTTTCTCTCTTCACATTCTGCGACTACATTTTTTGAACCGACATATCAAACCGGCGTTATGCTTCAATATGAACTGACAAACAATTTTTCAGCTGCTGCATATTTAATAAACGGAAATCATCTTTTCGAAGATAACAACAAGAACAAAACAATTGCTTTTGCTTTTAACTACGCTTTGGATGATTTTTCTGTTGCTTACAATAATATGTTTGGCAACGAAGAGCCAGAAGGTAAAAAAAGCCGGTTGCATACATATCACAATGTAATAGTCAATGCGAAATTAAGCAAAAGCTTTGATTTGCTTGGACAAATTGATTATGCCACTCTCGAAAATTCATACAAAGGTGCAAACGGCACAATGAAAAGTGGGTTCTTAGCTTACAAGTATTCAATAAATGAAAAATTCAGCAATTCTGCAAGAATTTCGTATTTTTCAGAAACGGAAAATGTTTATAAATTAAATGTTGAAGGTTTTGATTTTACTGTTGGTGTTGAATACAAGCCAAGCGTGAACTCATATATCCGGCTTGAGAGCCGCTACCTGAAGAATAACCAGGGCAGCAATAAATATGCTTTTCAGCGTAACGGCAAACCAACAAACGAATTGACAGAGTTTTCAATTAACTTTGGTGGTTGGTTCGATTTTCTTTTTAAAATGTAATGATTGATGAAAAATTTATTGATAATATTTTGTTTTATTACTTGCTCAGTTTCGCAATCAAATAGCGAAATTGTGTTGGATAGATTTACTGAGGACAAATTCAAGCCCATTATTTTTGCGGGGATTGGCTGGGATTTAGGACAAAACGCTGATAAATTTATCGAACTTTACAATAAAGGATTTGGCGGCAACGTTCAGGATTTTTCGTCAAGCCCAACTATACTAATTGAATACAAAAGCTGGATTATGCCAAAGTTGCGTCTTGCAATTGCTTCAAGTTTTGTTAATTACACATACTTTGATGAATTCTGGACTTTGGGAACATACATTACGCGTAGCCATACAAACGAAATATCATTCAATCGAATTCCGATTTTGTTGAAGGTTGAGTTTATTCCGCACGATAAGCAGTTTCGGTCTTATGCGGGGGCAGGCATCGGAGCTTTGTTTCAGCAGACGCGATGGCGGGAAACTGTACGCTCGAACTATGCTTTGGATAATCGCGTAAGTTCTACTCTTTATAATGAATTGGAGGTTATTCCCGGGCTCAATGTTTACAGCGGTTTGGAACTTGGTTTTGATGAATATCCGGAATCGTTTTTTCTTGGAAGCCTGATTTTTCAGTTAGATTATTGCTATTTCCCAAATAAAATGGACATTTTCAAACAAGCTAAAAAAGTGCTCGACGAGCCTTCGCCAATGCTCAACAGAAAGATTCGGATATTTGATAGTTACTTTAGTTTTGCTGTTGGGTTGTCTTTCAATTTGCTTAATATTTCAAAAAAACAATAAGATAATTTTATACTTAATTTTGTTTTTTTTATCTATTTAACTATCTTTGTAAGACTTATAAAAATATAAATATTTAATTAACTTGTTTTTGTAGTTTATAAATTAAAGGAAAAAACGATGAAATTTACACGCAGACCCTGGGCAGAACCTTACAAAATTAAGGTTGTAGAACCATTGAAGGTTACTTCTCGTGAATACCGTGAAAAATGTATTCGTGAAGCTGGTTACAACACATTTTTGCTTCGCTCGGAAGATGTTTATATCGATTTGCTGACCGATAGCGGCACAAACGCAATGAGCGATTATCAATGGGCTGGAATGATGCTTGGCGATGAAGCTTATGCTGGAAGCAAGAACTTTTATTATCTTGAATCAAACGTTCAAAAATTCTATGGTTATAAATATTTAGTTCCAACTCATCAAGGTCGTGGTGCAGAACATCTTTTGTCGCAAGCTTTGATTAAGCCGGGTCAGTATGTTCCCGGTAATATGTATTTTACAACTACTCGTTTGCATCAGGAGCTTGCTGGTGGCACTTTCGTTGATGTAATTATAGATGAAGCTCACGATTCGCAGTCAAATCATCCGTTCAAAGGTAATGTTGATTTGCAGAAATTCGAAGACTTAATCAAAAAAGTTGGTGCTGATAAAGTTGCTTATATCACTGTTGGTGCAACTGTTAATATGGCAGGCGGTCAGCCGGTATCGATGGCAAACATCAAAGAAGTTTACGCACTTGCCAACAAGCACGGAATCAAAGTTGTGCTCGACGCTACTCGTGCTATGGAAAATGCTTACTTCATTCAACAAAGAGAAGAAGGCTACAAAGATAAACCAATTGCTGAAATTCTGAAAGAGTTCTGCTCCTACTCCGATTGTGCAACAATGAGCGGCAAGAAGGACTTGCTTGTAAACATTGGTGGATTTGTTGCAGTAAATGACTGGGATTTATTCGAAGAACTTCGCAATATGGTGGTTGTTTACGAAGGTTTGCATACTTATGGCGGGCTTGCTGGTCGCGATATGGAAGCAATGGCACGCGGTATGGAAGAAGCAATTCAGGATGATTATATGGCTTCACGTATTAAACAAGTTCACTATCTTGGCGAACTTCTCGACGAATACAATGTTCCAATGGTAAAACCATTTGGCGGACACGCAATTTTCCTTGATGCAAAACGCTTCTACGAACACATTCCACAAGAACAATATCCGGCACAAGCACTTGCAGCCGACCTCTATGTTGATTCTGGTGTTCGCGGTATGGAACGCGGTATTGTTTCTGCTGGTCGAAACAAAGAAACTGGCGAAGAATACAAACCTAAACTTGAACTTGTGCGCCTCACTATTCCTCGCCGCGTTTATACTCAATCTCATCTCGATGTTGTTGCTTATTCAGTTGCTGAACTGTATGAACACAGAAAATCAGCTAAAGGTTTGAAGATGGTTTATGAGCCACGCTACCTGCGTTTCTTCCAGGCAAGATTCGAAAAATTAGCATAAAATACTAACATAATAAATTCAGGCTGCCACGAATTTCGGGCAGCCTGTTTTTTTTAAATGCTTTTGTTTATTCAGCTGTGAAATTCTAAAATGACCTGATAGCACGAACGCGAGCATGGGTGTTTTTACCACCATAACTAGAAAAACCATTTAAGAAAGTGATCACTTTTGCCATATTAGCAGAATACTCGTTAGAACTCCAATAGAAGGTGTTTGAAGATAAAGCAGTGCCTCCGTTAGCTACAGCAGTTGAATCTATTGCTGTTCGGTTGTTATGCATTAGCAGCAATTCCTGCATTGACGGTAAGTACCAATCACCATAAGTAGTTCCTCCCTCAGTAATTATCAGCTCATTGCACATTCTTGCCGCATACATATTCGTGTCGCCTCCAAGAGCAGCGTGCGTAGCAATTATTATTGCTGTATTTGCTTTACCTGCATAAGGTCCATCGCCACGAGCCATTGTATTGCAGCTTGTCCCAGCATACCATCTAATTCCTGTCGATTGGTCTGTTTTAGCACAGACAAGCCCGTGCTGTCCGGTTGCATCGACCCAAAAAACTATACCCCCGTGGGCAAAATCTCCTACTTGATATGTCTTTACAGAAATAGTCGGGTTGCCATTTACACCATTCCCGTTGGTTACTATTATTCCTGCCCCAGGGTTGATTGTGCGGGTTGCAACAGTTCCGTCTCCTGTTCTGGTAATTATTCCGTTGGTAGAAAGATTATGCAAGGCGAGTGCTTGTCCGGTAAGTCCGATTGTGCCTTGATTGGTAATAGTGCCACCTGTTATCCCATTGCCTGTTTCAATGCTGGTTACTGTTCCGGAGCCTGCACCGATTGCAGTGCGGAAGTCGTTAGCAGTTAAAGCACTTACGCTGTTATCTGTATTTATTCGTAAAAAACTCACTCCAGATGGATTTGGCAGCCGTAGTAAATTACTGCCCACAATAGTTGAACCGTGAATTAGACCTGAATTGGATGTGCAATGAGTATATGCATTATCCCAATTCGAAATGTGTGTGTTGGTTATTCCGAAGGATGGACTTGCTTTCCAGAGAGGGTCTGCTTCTGTAATTGCACCGGTTATTCTTTCTGCCGTTTTTGCGTGGAGAGCATAAGGAACGCTTAAAATCTGGCTTGTTGAAGTAATTGTGTAGTTAGTTCCACCATTAATATCGATTTCAGTTTTAATAAAATATGGTCCGGCCGACCAGTCAATTCCGGAAAACGAACCCAATACCGTAATTCCACTCCCGATTTCTATTGTTAATAATCCGTTATCGTTAGTTTTCGGGTTTGGATTAAAGATTTCCCTGTAAACCACGTTCCCGTTTATTGAGTTTTGTAGTATGCTTATTTGAATTCCAATGGTGCGGTTAGTAACAAGATTGTTGCTTGCATCGCGGACAACAGCCTGATAGCTTATTTTTTCTGGGGTTTGTGCAAATATGCCGGAGGCTAATATTATTAATATTAAAATTGTAAATAATTTTTTCATAGTTTTGCTCTCCTATTTCTTAATTATCTTAAAAGTTTTTATTTCTTTATTACCTTGAAAAACTTTTAGAAAATAAGTTGATGATACATAATTGCTGATGATTATTGTTGTTTGATTGTTTAAAATTTGTTGATTTTGCAAAAGTTTTCCTGTAATATCTACCAACTGATATGATAAATTTCCTATCATCTCGCCTTCAATTTGTAATTGTAAGTAATCTGTTGCCGGATTTGGATAAGCCGAAACCAAAAGAGTAATACTTTTGGCTTCATCAACAGACGAAACAACCGAAATTTCGTATGGTTGCTGCACTCCTTGTACAACTGATGTGTTTGCATAAGAATTTGTAGTGTAAAAAACTTGTCCAACGGAATAGCTCACAGAGCCACTGCTTCCGGAAGCATTGCCGCCTGCAGCATTAATGCTTACTTGTGCTTGGAGCTCCACCAAAGAAAGCACCAAAATAGAAATAATAAAGAAAATCTTCTTTTTCTGTTGCATTGGCTGTCTCCTGATAGAAAGTTTATAAGTATCTTTGATATTATGAAACTAACTATATTAACTTATAAAAAAATATATTAAAACAAAAGAAAATAATTTTTCATCAGAGAGCTAATTATTGTTGATTTTTTGCTTCGAATGAAGAAATAGTATAGATATGCAATAAGTTTTTTATTACAAATAACAATAGAGAATTGATATTCTATTTATGAAAAAAAATATTTGTATCCTTTGCTTTTGGATAGGACATTAGAACCGCTTATATTTTTTTTCCGATGTAAAATACATATCCATAATAGTCTTTATATTTGTCGTATAGTGATGCTTCACATTTTTCATAATTAATAAATTCTTCAACAGATTTATTTCCTTTATATTTTTCTAAAAATGCCTTTTGTGCGGATACTGCTGGTTTGAAGAAGTTATCGGTCCAGCAAACATCGGGCAATATGAATGATGCCACTACAACATAACCCGCTTTTTGCATTTGAGCGATTTTATTAGCAATTGTATCGATTTCTGGATATGCGTTATTCCAGAAATCAAATATTTCCTTTGGTCGTTCTTCAGTGAACCACGATGCCTCCGATACAGCAACATAGCCACCTTTTTTCAAAAACTTATTCCAATAATTCAAGCCTTTTTCAAATCCAATATTGTATATAGCTCCTTCACTCCAAATCAGGTCTAATTCATTTTCTTGAAAATCAAGATTATCCATTGAACCTACAATGCCCTGAACCCGGTCTTGCAGATTATATTTAATTATTTTATCATTGAGTTTATCGATAAACCCGGGAAATAAATCTATGGCAGTAATACTTCCAGCAACAGTATTTTGAGCTAAAACTATTGTTTGGGCACCTGTGCCACAACCAAGGTCAACAATTTTGGAATTTTCAGAAATGTTATCAATAAAGCTTAGTGCTTTTATTGTTGATTCTTCGCTTCCTGGTCCTTGGCGTTCCATAGTTGAAAAATATTCGCAAATCAATGCAACATCAAAATCGTGAATTGTTTGTTCTTCGTTACTCATTTTTTATCCAATTTTTTATTAAAATAATTTTTATATTAATCCTAAAGAAATAGCAATAAAACTGGGACCATTGATTGCTGCGTGCATTAACACACCAACAGAAGAGTTCTTGGTTTTTTGAACTAAATATGATTGAATGAAAATTAATGGTATCAGTGTTATTAACAATTGCCAGCCAAAAGCAATGTGAAAAATTCCCCAACCAAATCCGTGAACGAGCCAGGTGTATTTGCCGAATACTACTTCTTGCCTTGGCAGCATTACACCTCTCCACAAAAATTCTTCTCCAAGAATGTTCAATAGCCAGTATGGTACCCAAACAAGTAGCAACCAGAAGCGTCCCTTTGTTAATGGCTCGAAAGTCATAAAATCCGGAGTGTGGTCGAATTTGCCTAAAAATAATTCCATTCCTTTCACTATTAATACGCTGAACAATCCAACTAAAAGCAACCCGACACAGTTCCAGATTAAATCTTTATTTGTTAGCTTACGAAATCGTAAACGTTCTGCCCAGGTACTTTTTGAAAAGCTATAACCTTCATTTTTTAATATCAACAACCCGGTAATAATTAACGGGGTGAATATTAGCAACCCTGCCACAATAAACCAGCAAAGTATTACTTCCATACCTGTTGTATTACTCAACCAAGGAATTAAATATTTGGTCGAAAGATACATTAGAATGGAAGCCGGAATATAAATGGCAAACGAGCCCAAAAGCCCAAGCTTTTTAATTTCTTTATTTGTTTCCATATTAAGTAAAGAACAAGAACGCTTCAGGCGTTCTTATTCTTTATTCTCCGTTTTTTTATGTTTCTTAAAGTTATGTCAGACTAACTGAAAAAGCCTGTTTCTTACCTTGCTTTATCATTGTTTTTAGCAGGAATATCCTTTTTTACCAAAGGCTGCTTGGCAGGAATTGGCAATAATGCTTTTCTGCTTAATCTATATTTGCCGTCAGGTGAAATTTCGATTAATTTTACTTCGAACTTATCACCAACTTTTACGAAATCTTTCAGGTTGGTTACGCGTTCGTGAGCGATTTGCGAGATATGGAGCAATCCTTGAGTTTTTGGCAGGAATTCTACAATAGCTCCCAGACCTTCGCGCACTTCTTTCACTGTTCCCTTGTAAATTTCGCCTTCTACTGGTTTTTGCACAAGCGACTGAATCATCTTTGTTGCATCTTCGGCTGATTGGCTGTTAGTTGCAGCAATTAATACAGTTCCGTCGTCTTCGATATTTATTTCAGTGTTAGTTTCTCTGCAAATTGAGCGAATCACTTCACCGCCGGGTCCAATCACAGCGCCAATCATATCAGTTGGAATTTTAATTGCTGTAAATCGTGGAGCATAAGGTGATAAGTCGGGACGCGGTTCGCTAATAACTTCATTCATTATTCCGAGAATATGGAACCGTCCTTTGCGAGCTTGTTCGAGAGCCTGTCGCATAATTTCCACTGAAAGCCCTTCGATTTTAATATCCATCTGGCAAGCAGTAATACCGTCGAATGTTCCGGCAACTTTGAAATCCATATCACCAAGGAAATCCTCGTCGCCAAGAATATCGCTAAGTACGGCAACTTTATCGTCTTCCTTTATTAATCCCATTGCAATGCCGGCGACAGGTTTTTTCATCGGAACTCCTGCGTCGAACAATGCAAGCGAACCAGCGCATACAGTTGCCATCGAAGACGAACCGTTCGATTCGAGAATGTCGGAAACAACGCGAATTGTATATGGAAATTCTTCCTGCGGTGGAAGCATTTCCTTCAAAGCACGCCAGGCAAGATGACCGTGACCAATTTCCCTGCGGCTTGTGCCCAAGCGACCAACTTCGCCAGTGCTAAATGGCGGGAAATTATAATGAAGCATAAAACGTTCCGTGCGAACCGGTTCTAACCCTTCAATTAATTGTTCGTCGCGGTTTGTGCCCAACGTAACAGTCGATAAGCTTTGAGTTTCGCCGCGGGTAAACAGCGAAGAACCGTGAGTACGAGGCAGCAGCCCAACTTCGCAACTGATTGGACGAATATCAGTTGTCGAACGTCCGTCTAAACGGCGATTTTCTTCGACAATCATTCGCCGCATAAGTTTTTTCTCTATGTCCGAAACTATGTTGCCTGTGTAACGTTCGAGCTGTGGTTGAAGTTCTTCGTTTTCACCGAATTTTTCAGTAACAAGAGCTAATGCTTTTTCATAAATTTCGTTTCGTTTTTCGCGGCGCTCGGATTTTGAACTTTGACTATGAACGTATTGATTTATTTCATCGAAAAGAGCTTCTTCAATAGTTTTAACGATTTCTTCCGGAATTTCTTCGATTGTGTACTCGCGTTTTGTTATCTCAAGTTGCTCTGCAAGTTGAATTTGAAGTTGGTTAAGAACTTTAATTTTTTCGTGAGCAAACATCAAAGCGGCAACAAAATCTTCTTCCGATATTTCTTTCGATTCGCCTTCGACCATAGTGATTGCCTGACTTGTTCCGGCAACTGTAATGTCCATATCGCTTTTTTCGAGTTGTTCGAGCGATGGATTCACAATAAATTCGCCATCAACTCTGCCGATGCGAACTTCTGAAATAGGACCGTGAAAAGGAATATCGGAGATAAGCAAAGCCGCAGATGCCCCAACAGCAGCAAGAGTGTCGGGATTTACATCCGGTTCGGCACTGAAAACTGTTGCAATAATCTGAGTTTCGAAGTGCCAGGTTTTGGGTATCATCGGGCGAATCGGGCGGTCAATCAGGCGTGCCGAAAGTATTTCTTTGTCCGTAGGGCGTCCCTCACGTTTCAGGAAGCCACCGGGTATTTTCCCGACTGCCGAAATTTTTTCTCTGTATTCGACCTGAAGTGGCAAAAAATCAACATCTTTCAATTCATTTTCGCTTGCAACGGCTGTAACCAACACCATAGTATCGCCACAGCGAACCATCACAGCTCCGCTTGCGAATTTAGCAAAACGCCCGGTTTCGAGCGAATACTCTTTTCCGTCGAAATCTATTTTTACAGTTTTTAAAGACATAATCAATCCAATTATTTTAAAAATAAAAACGGCGACCCATTCGCCGTTTAATTTACTTACGCAATGATAATGCTGAAATTATCTGACGGTATCTGGTAATGTCTGTGTTCATTAGATAATTTAGCAATTTACGACGTTTTGCAACAAGTTTGATCAATCCGCGACGTGTGTGATTGTCTTTCTTGTGCATTTCCAAGTGTTTTGTTAAGTCGGCAATTCTTGCAGATAATATTGCAATTTGAACTTCTGGTTTGCCTGTATCATTCGAAGTTGCACCGTATTTTGCAACGAAATCTGCTTTCTGTTCTTTTGTAATCATTCCGATTGCTCCAAATATATATAATTTTTTACTTTTAAACGAATTACAAATATAAGAAAAAAAAATTTTTCTGCATAAAAATAATTTTTTATGCAGATTGCTAAGTTCAATTATAAGTTTATTCTTCTTCTGGGAAGATTTCCGGTATTGTTACGGTAACTGTTGTTCCGATGTTCTCCTGGCGTTCTACTTCAATTTTTCCGTGATAAATATCAACGCATCTTTTCACAATCGATAGCCCCAATCCACTGCCTTGGACAACTCCTGTGTTTGTAGCGCGATAGAATGGTTCGAATATATATCTGATTTGTTCTTTTGGTATCCCAATTCCATTATCTTTAACTTCGAAAATAAGATTAGAACCCTCTTTTCTGTGAGTTAGAACAATATCGCTATCAATTGGGGAATATTTAATTGCGTTGGAGATAAGATTTGAAAGTATCTGCTGCAACAAAGTTGGGTCTATGTATGATTGTTGCCTGGTGTCGTCGGTGGTTTCGAAGTAAATATTGTGATTGTTCTTGTCGATAATCCTGTATTCATCTACAAAACTATGGCAGAAATCATAAATATTTGTAAGAATAGGTTTGGCTTTCTGGTCGCCGGTGTCTGATTTGGAGATAGTCAGCACCTGGTCGAGCAAATCAGTCATACTTTTAACAGAAGCTTGAATTCTTGAAATAAATTTTGAAGCGTCTGCAAGATTCCCCGTTTTAATAAATGTATCGACAAGATATGATGCAGTCATAATAGTTGTGAGCGGTGTGCGGTATTCGTGAGAAACGGTGGAAATAAAGCGTGTTTTGAGCGAGTTCAATTCTTGTTCTTTTTCTATTGCTCTGTGAAGTTCTGTAATATCGACACCACTACCTATATATCCGTGGAAAATATCATCGTTAATTATTCTTGGGATAGCGGTCAGCAATACGTATCGGTAGCCTTCGAGCTTATTGACCAATCTAACAGTAACTTCAAATTTTTCTTTATTACGAAAAGCATCGTTGTATTTCTCTATAAATAACGGCATATCTTCTTCGTGTATGAATTCTTGCCAGTTATCGGTGAGACCGCTGATGATTTCTTTGCCGGTAAATTCAATCCAGGTTTTATTAGTATATGTAATTCGTCCGGTGTAATCATTCATCCAGATAAGCACGGGCGCCGAATCTGCCATCAATCGGAAACGTTGCTCGCTTTCGCGAATTTCGTTTTCTATACGCATACGCTCTTCAACTTGTGCGATAAGTTCCTCGTTCGCTTGACGAAGCTGGATAGTCCGCTGTTCGACGCGTTCTTCGAGCAATTCATTTGCTTTAATGAGTTCTTCCTGGTATCTCTTTTGTGCGATTGCCATAGCGATTTGGTTCGAAACAAAGCTGAGTATGTTTTTATGTTCGTTTGAATAGCGAATGCCTTCGGTATAAGATTGCACCACAATAGCGCCGATTACTTCATCGCTTACTTTCAGAGGCACACCAAGCCAGTCTATCGATGGAGCCCCAATGCTCTCGACAACACCTTTCTCGACTAAGCTATAGAATTCGTCCGGGTCAACCAGCCAGGCTTTGCCAGTATCAATAACGAGTTCGGTTAGCCCTTTGCCTCGTTTTCTCGGTGGTGGAGGTGGGTCGTACTCATCAACAAAATATGGATACTCGAACAAATCTTCTTCTTTATTATGCAGTGCTATATAAAAATTCTGAGATGGCATCAAGTCAGAAATTATGCTATGAATTTTCTTGCATAGTGAGATGAAATCCGGTGTGCTGATTGCCGCATCTGATATTTGGAAGAGGGCACTGCGAAGCACTTCCTGATTTTTCTTTTCCGTAATATCACGTGAAATTGCAAGTATGCATTTTTCACCATTCAATTCAATTAATCTTGCAGAAATCGAAGAATAAAATATTGCTCCATTCTTTTTTTTCATCTCAACATTTTCGAGATATGCTTCGCCTTCCTTTGTAAGTTTTTCGACTAATTCGTGGCGGTGTGAAAGATTATTCCATACTTTCGTTGTTGTATAATCCGGATTAAGTAACACTTCGCTGCGGTTTTCCACTCCAAGCATCTTCAGAGCACTGTCGTTAATTTCCAGAAACATTCCGTCGCTAACTCTTGTAATGGAAACTCCATCGGGCGAAGTATTGAAAATATTGAAGAATTTTTCTTCTGATTCTTTTATTTTCCTGAAATATTCATTTTTTTCAGTATTATCAACAACTACACAGAAAACAAAATCTCCGTCTTTTAATTTAATTACGGAAGCCGAAACGGATACTTCTCGCAGTTCTCCGGATTTGGTATGTTGCAGAAGCTCTACAGTAACAGAATTATTTTCTTTTAGTCCCAGAATACATTTTTCTAATTTTTCTTCATTGTTTTTTGCAAGGTCTACAATTCTCATTCCTAAAAATTCGTTCTTCGAATATCCGTAGAAATCTTCTGCAGCTTTGTTTATATCGTTAATTTTTAAATTTTGTGGGTCAAAAATAAACATCGGCAGTTGTGTGTTTTCGAAAATGCTTCTAAGTATCTCTTCCGAGCGAACGATTTGCTCCATCATCTTTTCTTTTTCCGTCACATCTCGCATAATTGCGAAAACGTATTCTTTTTTCTCGAACTCGAAATAGAAAATATTACCTTCTACAATCAAATATGAACCGTCCTTTCTTCTTTGCAAAGTTCTATAATGATTGAACTCACCTTTCTTAATTAGTTCCCAGTATGTTTCTTGCCATTTATCAATTTTGAAGGAACTATCTATGTCTTTGACAGTCATTTTAAGCAATTCTGCTCGTGTGTATCCTAAATTGTGGGTAACTGCGTCATTTACGTAAATAAATCGGGAATCTTTATCAATACCGAAAATCATATCAATAGAATGGTCAATCACAAATTGAGCCATTTTGTGCTGCTGCTCTAATTGAATGTGTTCGAGAAACTGCTTTTTGAGTTCCTGTGTCTTGGCTTTTACTTGTTTTTTCAGCGAATAGTTCCACAGCAAAAACAAAGCAAACAACACTAAAAGAGTGATAAGAGATGGAAGCCAATATTTGGCAATAATTGATTCTTTTTCATAGAGTGTTTCAATTTCGCCGAACCATTTATTGTAGATTTGCAGGTAGCGGCCGTTATGGTGGATTAAATCGAGCCCTTCGTTTATTTTCTGGATAAGCTCGACATTGTCTTTGTGAACTGCTAATACATTTTTTGAACTGTAAATAATTATGTCTGTTGGCTGAAGAATATCAGTATTGTTTTTGTAACAATAATAATAAGCAATGAATTTAGGAATAACAGCATATTCATATTTTTCTCGAACCATCAATTCAATTGCCTGGCTTGGATTGTCCACTATGATAATTTTAGCATCAGGTGCAACTTTTTTTACCAACTCTTTAATCAGTGGTCCTTCTTCAACAAGAATTTCTTTGCCGTTTAATTCATTTGGCGATTTGATAGGTTTAGCACCTTTTCTATAAAAAACATTGGCTGTTACGTTAATTACCGAATTAGATAGGTTGTATTTCTGCGCTCTTTCGTCGGAATAATACATACAGATGATATCGAATTTGCCTTCGTCGAACTGCCTCAGGGCTTCGCCCCATTGCATAGATTGCATTTCGATATTTATTCCTACTTCGCGGGAAATTTCTTTCAGAATGTCTATTAAAAAGCCTTTGCTTGTATCATTTTCTGCAAACTCATAGGGATAGTAAGCGTAATCAAAAACTGCTTTGTATACCTTTTCTGCTTTAGCACAATTAATAATTATTAATAAAAAGAATAACCCAATAATGGTAAAAATTCGCTTCAATTTATAGCTCGAATTATTTTCAACAAAACAAGAACTTTTAAAAATTAAATAAAACTTTTTTAATTTCAAAAAAATAAATAATACAAATTCTAAGAATTTTTCTTAATCTAATTCTCATTCTTAAAATAATATGTTGGTATGTTTTTTGAATTAGAAAAAAAATAGTAATTTGGTAAACGCCTTGAATGCATAGAGCTTATTTAATATCAGTATTTCTACTTAAAATTAATGATGTCGTTACTCGTATTTTTGTATTGGTGAAAAAGTAAATGAACGGAGGCAATAGATATGTCTAAAAATATTTTTTGGATAATAAAAGTTTTTGTGGTGCTGGTTCTGGCTATGAATTCCCTATGGTCGCAACCACAAAACGTTGGGATTGGAACAACAAATCCACATAGTTCTGCGTTGTTGGATTTAGATGTATCAGCTCCGTCTTTTACTACCAAGCTTGGATTCCTTGTGCCGAGAATGACACTTAGCGAACGAACATCTATTCCATCTCCTGCAACTGGTTTGCTTGTGTATCAAACTGATGCAGTCGCGGGTTTCTACTACTACACAGGCACTGGCTGGATACGAATTGTTGATGCCGGAACTAATAATTTATTTCTTTTGCTTTCCGGCGGCACTATGAGCGGCAATATTAATATGAACAATAATTTAATCACTAATATTGGAAATTCCGGAACAAACTTTTTGAGCAACGGAGGGCTGAACCTTGCAAATGCTCTGACTGTATCCGCTGGTGGTATCAATATTACCGGCAACAGCACAATTAATGGTTCGCTTTCCGGACTTACCGGGCTTACTTCATCCGGGAACATAACTTTTTCATCTCTTGCAGCTAATAGTGTTGTCAAAACAGGTGCCGGCGGGTTGCTAACTGCTGGTGGCATTGATTTAGGCACATCAGAAGTATCAGGCACCTTGCCGATAAACCGTGGTGGGACGGGGCTCTCCGCTGCTCCTTCCAACGGGCAGTTGTTAATTGGCAATGGAACGGGATTTACTCTTAACACGCTTACCGCAGGTTCTAATATTAATATTACAAACGCAACTGGTTCGATAACGATAGATGCAACTGGCTTTGAACAGCCTTTGACTTTTAATGCACCTCTTTCGAGAGCAGGCAACACTATTTCCATTGAGCAAAACTCAGCTACTTCGGCGGGTGTCGTTGCAGCTGGTAGCGGTAATCCAAATAAAGTCTGGAAAACAGATGCAACGGGTGTCCCGGCGTGGCGGGACGAGGCTGCTGCTTCTGGCGGTTTTACCGCTGGCACAGGCATTGATATAACTGGCTCAGTTATTACAAATACTGCTCCCGACCAAACAGTTGTATTAAATCCCGGTGGTTTAATAAATATTAGCGGCACTTATCCTAATTTTACAATTTCTACTCCGAACTTTGGATTGACTTCCGGAACGATTGCCGAAGGCAACCATACTCACTCCATAACGAATCTGAACGCAAGCAACTGGCAGCTTTTCTACTCGAACAACTCTGGACAAATTGTTGAATTACCTCTCGGGACAAATGGGCAATTTTTGCAATCAACCGGTGCAAATTCTGCTCCGCAATGGGCGTCTTTGCTATTGCTGCCGTCTGCTTCGGATAATCAGACATTGCGTTATAGTGGAGGCAGCTGGCTTGCTTCCGGCTTCCTGAGGAACACTGCTTCGGGAATTGCTATTGGCAATTTTACCGAAAACCCTGCTGCTGCTCTTCATCAAGATATGGGAACAACACAGGTTAATTTGCATAAATTTACCGGTGGCACTCTTACCGGAAGAGGTTCTAATGATGGATTTGATATTGGTATTGAACAAAATGGACACGCAATTATTCGTCAAAACGAACCTTTAAATATTCAAATGTATACAAATGGCATTGAACGCCTTACAATAAAGCAAGATGGTAAAATTGGAATGGGGCAGAGCGTTAGCGTTTCGCCCGATTCGATTTCTGTTCAGGTTAATGGCGACCTGAGGGTTACCGGCGACCTTGTCGTCGATGGCAACATTGACCCGATTGCATTAATACTTCAACCTCGGAATGCACCTCCGGGAAGCGTTTTCGAAGGGATGATTTATTATGATAATAGTTCTAAAAATATCAGATTAAGAAAAAACAACGGGTGGACAGATTTTGTTTCTTCGAATGATACGACTTCGAGCCTTGCCGTTGGAAATCTTGCAATTGGAAAACAAACAGCTTCTGTTTCTGCTGATATTAACGGTGCTTTGGCTTTAAACCCACCCGATGTGGTTACTTCGTCCCCAATTCAAGTAGGAAACAGTTCTTATATAAAGTTTAATTTAGGTACAGGCACCACCATTCAACTGTCTGATGGGGTTAGTGTCGGGCAAATATTAGTCCTCCATAGAGTTGGTGGAGCTGCCACTACAACACTTTACAACACCGGGAATTGTGCTTTGAAAGGTGTAAACTGGCAAACTGGTTATATGGATGATACCATTACATTACTGTGGAGTGGAACAAAATGGGTTGAGCTATCACGTCAAAGACCTTAATTATTAAATTACTCTTAAAAAGACATTTATGATTAATATAGAACAATACGGAGGAGCGAAATTGATAATGAAAACATTGATACAGGTTTGTATCATTGCTTTTCTCTTTTTTAGTTCAATTTCTTCTCATTCTCAGGTATTGTATTTGAAAGATGGGGCGATATTTTATGTGAATTCAGGTGCGAATGTTTCTGTCAATGGTGGGGTTGAAATTTCCTCTAATGCTACTCTTTCGCATAATAATTCGCAAACAAGTAATTTATGGATTTCGGGAATTTTTAGGAATTTAGGTAACTATAACCAGAATGGCTTTGGAGTGTTGCGATTTTTCGGTTCACTGCAAGATTCTATTACTGGATTGACCAACCAGACTTTCGAGCGTATTTGGGTGATGAAAAGCGGCACCGGTATGGTAAATGTTTCGCCTTTGCTTAGCAGTTTGACGATTTCTAACTCGTTGAGGCTTGTTTCGAATAATATTTTCAATATACACCGTTCAAATCTTATCATCGAAGTTGGTGCAAATATTTTTCCGGATTCAACTTCCAACTATACAAACGATCCGATAGTCGATCCTTTTAATTCACAAAAATTTGTAATGACAAGCGGAGAGCGGCAACTTAGCGGCAAAATAATTAAAAAATTACCTGTTATTCCAAGCTTAGCTTCTGATTTGAACGTCCGTTTTCCAATAGGCACTCCTCTTGATACTGCAAATCCGGTCGTCCGGAATTATTCACCTGTAAGATATGTTTTTGCTGCGGGAGAGATGACAGCTGGTGCGAACGCACACTTATCGGTTCGCTGCATTGCAGCAGAACATCCAAAAGTGGAAGTGCAGGGCGTTTCATTGCGAAAATACTGGAAAACAGACTTTGCAAATATTTTTGTTCAGCCCGGTGGTTATAGCTTAAGATTTAATTACAACGACAATGAAATACAAGGTGTAGAAAACCAATATTTATTAACTCTGTTCTACCGTCCATACGACGGTCCGAACGGAACTTATTACATTAATCCCGGTGCCGGCTATGGTATTGAACCTGTAAATAACAGATTTTATATTGACGAAGTAAACAGAAAAGATACTGTAAGCGGTTCATATCTCTTGCTTGATGGCGAATGGACAGCCGGGCAGGAAGAAACAATCAGCACATTTTATTACAGTCGTGCCGACGGCGACTGGAACGATCCAAATACCTGGTCCAAGCAAGGGTTTTTCGGTACTCCTGCCGGAAGCTATCCCTCGACAATTAACGACAAAGTGTTTATCGGGAATGGTCGCAATGTTTCAGTATCGTCTGTAACCGCAGAAGTTAAAATAATAAAAGTGCAATCGAGCGGGCAATTATCTTTTCCTGTTTTTAATGCTTTTGTGCAAGGCGATTCTCTCTTTGTCGAGGATGGTGGAAAGTTAAACATCTCGAGCCCTGAAGGTATCACTCAGAATGCAAATGCCGGGAACGTCCGCACCCGAAATAGATCTTACTCGCAGAATGCAATTTATGAATATTTCGGCAACCACAATCAGATTACAGGCGATGGGCTACCTGATATTGTTAGAAGCCTAATAATAAATAAAACAAATCCTACAGACACTGTTTCGCTTACAAAATCAATTTTGATAAAAGATTCATTAGTGGTTAATGAAGGGACTTTCCATCTCTTCAAAAATGGCAACTTTTCTGCTAATGGCGAAACAGCCGATACAACAGTTCGCCAGATTATTATGCGTGGCGGCTATCTTGTAATGCAAACTTATCCAACTAAATACAAAAACGCTGTATTTACTGCCGGCACTCTCGTGTTCGACGGTTCCGGTTCGTTCCGTCTGCCAAGCAGTGGCAGTCCGTCGCCCGGCGAGCCTGCAGTTACTCAATACCATAACATCAGAATAACCGGCAATCGCGCTGCCAATACCTATATTACATTTGACCCAACAGGGGAAATCCGTATTGGTGGTGAACTCGATATTTCTGCTCTTTCTTTTCATCCCACACCTATTGCTGATAGATTTATAGTTACAGGCTCAACCGTTGTATTCAACGGAAATGGGAACCAACATATTAATACTGGTTATCCTACTCCGGCAGATTTAGTTTATAGATTAAAATTCCACAACTTGAATATTGCCGGCTCGGGCGACAAAATTGTAATGCCGCCCAATGATGCCAACCCTTCGAATAATTTTATGCTTGTTCGCAACAATATTAATCTGATTTCCGGGCGACTTGTTGCAAACAACCAGCACATCAAATTGCTCCATTCGTGGGTTACTCAGCCCGGAGGGCAATTCGACGCCGGGAACGGGCTTGTAACATTCGAAGCTGATGGAAAAGTAACAAGTATTCTCTCGAATGGCGTTGTTTTCAATAATGTTAGAATTATGGGCACTGCTATAAATGGTGTTGTCAATTATCTCGATAGTATAACAATTAATGGCAATTTGACAATCGACCCCGCTACTTTTAGAGATTTGAACAGCACTGCTCTTGCAATTCGTGGTAATTTCACCAATTCAGGAACTTTTTCTGCTCAAAATGGACGCGTATATTTCAACGGTGTTGGCAATCAAACGCTTATCAATAATGGCAAAGGCACTTTTTATAATCTGACTGTTAATAAAACTTCCGGTAATTTGCTATTAGACGGCGATTCACTCATTAAGGTAACAAATAACTTAACGCTTATTCAGGGAAATATTTCTGGCCGCAGTTCAACTTCCGTTCCAAACAAACCAATAGTGGTAGATGGCACAATTACCCGCCCCGGAGCCAACCCCGGGCATATAGATGGGAGGCTTCGTTTGCCTTTTGGTGAAAATTCCGTTTCCAAATTATTCCCGATTGGATTAGGTAGTCATTATGCACCGATGAACTTATCAATCAACGGTTGGGGAGGAGCCGCAGGCTATCTTGATGCTTACGTGCTTGTTGATACTGCTGCACCGAATATTACTCGTACAGTTATTCAAACTCAATTGCCAAATGGTCCTGAACTGGACACTACCCGAAATGTCCGCAAAGTATGGGTGCTTCACGCAGATACAACTACACAGAATAGATTTACTCTTGCTTCTACACGAACCTACGACGCTGAATTTTTCTTTACTCCAGCGGACACAACCGGACGCGGGAATCCGCTTAATTTTGAAATTTTCCACCGCGATACTACTATAAACACCGGACGCTGGACGCGGGTAGGACTTGGTGCCCGCAATCCGCTCTCGACCGTGATGATTAACAATAGTGATTTGGACAATAATTCTTCTCACTACTTCATAATAGGTGAGCCGCGTGTTTTCACTTTCTACTCAATTGCCAATGGAAACTGGAATTCTCCTTCGACTTGGTCTACTGCAAGTTATACAAGCACAGAACCATCTACGCGTGCCCCCGAATCGCGCGACAATATTCGCATTGGCAATGGGAAAACAGTAGTTCTTAACGTTAATCACAACGTCGATGCCGGCAGAAGCGTTATTGTAGAAACCGGAGGTGCTGGCTTTGCCGGAGGCAATCTTGAATTTGCTGATGGCTCGGTTCTTCTTACAGGTGCCGGTACTTTCCGCCTCGATAGTGCAGGTGCGCTGACAATCAGGCACGCAGAAGGAATTACAGCCTCAGGAACCACAGGTTGCATCCGGACAGCTACTCGTCAATACAACTTCAATAATCATAATAGAGGGCATTTTATTTACGCTGGCACTGGAAATCAGGCAACAGGCAATGGTATGCCGCTTACTATGAGAACTTTCAGAGTAAATAAACCATCAGGAACATTAACACTAACAGGGACAACGCCGGTAATATTATATATTACTGATAGTCTGTATTTCCAGCGGGGGACAACAAATTTATCAAATGCGATTACTAAAGTAGGCGGTAATTTTGTAATAGATAGTGGTGCAAGTTTTAATCCGGGGAATAGAAGAATAACTTATTTAGGTGATAACCCTCATTTGCATAATAATGCAGACACTACCCAGTGGGAAGGTGTTGTAGTATTTAATGGACCGGGCACTCAATATATTAAAGGCACATATAAAGATCAACTGCAACCACTTGTATTTAACAGAATTAGTATGAATAAACCATCTGGTGTGGTTATATCGCAGTTTAATATTACAGTCCCGATTTTCTGGTTTAAAATACCTAACAGAGCTAATTTTAATGTTTTTAATAATAATAAGAGACTTGTTGTTTACGATTCTTTAGGTGGGACTTATGCATTAGGTAGATACGATGTTTATGCAACCACGGGTAATGATACAACTATGCCAAATCCTCAATATGGATGGGTTATTGGTAGATTAATAAGATATATGAATATAAATGAAAACCCCAGATATTTCCCTATAGGAACACAAACAAAATATGCTCCATTGATTGTTAATCGACAGGAATTGGGTACAACAACCGGACAGGTTGCCGGACTGATAGAAATAATTGCTGTTGATGGTAATCATCCTAAATTTAATCCAATTAGCATCAATCCAAATACAAATATTCAAAGGTATTATGAAATAACGCTGCCGGTTGGTATGAATCCTCAATATGTGCAGGGTAATCGTGCTTTGACCGTTAGAATGTTCTTTACTCAGGATGAACCTCGTGGTGGTATAAATCCGTTGAATTATAGAGTTTTTCGTTTACTTACAAACGATACATGGACACGTTCTGCAAATATACAAACAAGATTAAATCAAACAACGGAACTAACCTGTGATGCAAACTATCCTTCTTTAGGTGGTAACAATATTTTCAATGTTACTTCTCAATTCTCTTCTGCTCCTGCAATAGTTCTTATGATCGGTGAAGATCCTCCTTCAGTCCCAGAGCGTATTTTCTATTCACGCAATTCAGGAAATTGGTCTAATCCAAATACCTGGTCATATGCTACTGTTTTATATGAAAATACCGAGCAAGGATATGTATTGACGACAAACAGTGTTAATGATTACCCACGCTTTAATAATTCATCTTATCGTGATTATGCCGTGATTGGCGATGGCGATTCTGTATATTTCGATTTGCCGAATGTTGATTTGCGTTATGTGTTGCTCGAGAAATCTGCCAATGGTGTTGGCAAACTTGTGATGCCTGGCGAAAGCTACATTCGCGCAGACCAGTTTGTAATGAAAAATGGCGGCAAATTGTTTATTGGCTCGGCAAGTGGTATTGTTCAAAATTCGACCACAACGGGAAATATTAGACAAATGACGTCAAGCTCTATAATAAATTTCGATTGGAACGATCTCGGAGTTAATCATTTCGCTTATATTGGCACTTCATCGAATGTGGTTCAACAAACTGGTTCGGGACTTCCTACTGCTGTTGCCTCGCTTGAAATAGATTACAACAGATCTGCTGCTGATAGATATGTCGATCTTACAAATAATGCCCCACTGACAATAAGAGATAGCATAGTCTTCAGAAACGGACGCTTCCGCAACCGCGACGGTGCAAGAGAAATTTTCATTCGGGGTGATATAGTCAATTATTCGGGCGATGTTGGTTTTCATAACCAGACAAATCCATCAAACAGACGAGTTTATTTTATAGATACGTTAATTCAAAGAATCCGCGGTACAGCAGCACTTACTGTTTTCCCACAAACAGTACGTTTGCAGAAGCCATCTGGTGGTGTAATCGCAGAAAGAAATATTCAGTTCAGCGATTCTGTTCAGTTCCGTTCAAACACTATATTTGCTCTGAACGATAATACAATCACAACTTTCGGAGCCACTACTGTTATCGATAGTTTGCAATTATTCGGACCAACAAGGCTTTTCAAAGTAAGCGGTGGACCTAATACTGCGCGAGTAAGAAAATCTTATCCGGTTTCGACAAACCAAACCTATACTTTTACTTTCCCAATCGGAGAAGATTCATTAGGTTTACGCCCTGTTCGGTACAGTGAAGCCCGCGTTACTCTTACTAATCAGACATATACTGCGAACAATTATTTGGAAATTGCTTTAAGAAGCAATTATCCGCATCCGCAAGCTCCATCAGCAAATCCTAATATGTTCAGGAAATATTGGAGTTTCAACACAAGCAATATTCAATTGGGTAGTGGAACTTCCTCGCTTAGATTTAAATATAATGATGCTGAACGCGTCGGGAATATTCTTAACTATCGCCCATTGCTCTATCGGCGTTCAGACATAGAGCCGAAAGACCCAGGCTGGGGATTTGCTATCTTTAATGCATCCAATCTTCAAATCGATACCACCAATAAGTTTATAATCATTGACAATGCTCAAACTTTGCCTAATCACGATTGGACTGCTGGCGAACCTTCCTCGTTCGAACGCCCAAGACTTTATTGGAGCAGGCAATACGGTATCTGGAGCAATCCATTCTCGTGGACAAATGATTATAACAGCGGCAACCCGCATTCCAGCAGTGTAGTTGCATTAAATACTCCCGGATTTTTCGAAGGAGATACAATTATCATCGGTAGTAATCACCAGATTACTTTGGACAGAACTCCGCGATTTGCTTTAGATAGTGTCTATATAAGTTCCTCAAGCAGTATCGCGGAACTATTTTTCGGGCAGTTCTATAATAAATCGCTCAGTGTAAAGAATACAATACACGTTGGTACGAATGGTAGTCTAAGCAAAGTAATGGGTCCGCCTATTCGGAGCATAGATACTCTCTATATTGATGGTACGTTCCGTAATGATGGAACGGGTGCAAGTGGTGGAGTGAGAGTTTTCTCGAACGATTCTGTTAATCTGAGATTAGTATTCCAGGGCAACAAACATTCATTTATCAAAGGTGAGGGCGTTTATCACTCAATTGGAACGGTTAGAGTATTCAAAGCAGATTCAATTTATAACTTGCATAACGAATCGCAATCATTTTCGAATGCATTCACAAGTGCAGTGCTTTCGCAACCAAGTGTAGATTTTATTTTAGATGCGGGAATGTATTATCACGACAATCCTGCCAACATTACTCTTTCAACTGACGGAGACGGGGACGTCTTTCTCGGCGATTTAGTCGGGCTTGTTGTTCGTGATGGCAGTGTAACATACAGCGATGGGCTAATTTGTGGACAAAATGCTTCTGTATGGCTTCTCAATGGTACGATGAACATTGGTAACCAGAAAGATGAACATTTTCAGTATGAGAGTGTAACTATTATAGATTTTGCAGGAAACAGCAAGCTGAATATAGCCGGGGCAATGCGACGTCGCTTCCTGACTTCAGCAGTTGATTTCCGTATAAAAGATAATGCAGAAATTCGTGTAATGATCAAAGGTGCTACGACAGATCCTTCCCAACGTCGTGCTGCATTTGATTTTGGCGAAGCCAACTCCAAATTTTCTATGACGGGTGGACGAGTTCTTGTGTTGCGAACAATTGATACAAGTGCAACAGGTGAAAAAGACCCCGACTACTTTGTTAATACTACTGTAAATACTGTAACCGGTGGAACTGTCCAGATTGGTCATCCTGATTCCTTGCTAACTAATACCCTGAATTTTGACGTGATTTCTTCTGTTCCGTTCTGGAATTTGGATGTTGCCAATACTTACGGCAAGGAACTATTGCTCGGAAGTCCGATTATCTCTGTTAGAAACGATTTGACCATTCGAGATAGTGCAGTATTCAACCTTAATGGAAACACTTTGAATTTAGGTGGTGATTTAACTATTGATGGGCGGTTCCTAACAGGTAATATTGGTACCCGCAGATTTGCTTTCGTGGGCAGTAGTTTATCTAATCCTCCAACCAAGCAAATTCAGACTGTGAAAATAAAACGTAGCAATAACGAACCATTCTTTGATTTAGCAATCAGCAAATCGGATGGTGGTTCGGTAGATCTTTCCACCGATCCCAACTATCAAAATTCAAATTTAATTATTCGAAACACTCTTGAGTTTTCAATTGGAAATACTGCAATTGTTAATACAAATAACAGATATGTGCAGGTGGGCACCTCAACTGTCGATCTTGCTTCTATCCAAAGATTTAGTCAGGGGCACGTCAATGGTGAACTCCGCCGCTGGATAAATAATGGTTCTCAAAATGTATTATTTACTGTCGGCTCGTCCGATGCATACACACCCGCTCAATTGGATATATCATCAGGTTTGGGAACTCAAGGATTGCTCTCAGTTACTGCTTATGGGACAGCACATCCGGATTTAGCAAATTGCGATCTGTATCAGCCAAACTCTCAAATAGAACGTTACTGGCGAATTGTTCCAGCCGGTAGCCCTCAATTTGACTTAGGCTCAGGCAGAACTTTTGCTTTAACAACATTTTTCCGAAAAGGTTATCAACCTTCAGGAGACCTCAAAGTAGGAACCTCTTTTGGTATTATGGAACATTTCCGCCGGACACCTGCCTGGAACGCACCCGGAAGCTGGTATGTTACTGTTCCGGAATTACGCACAGATTCATCTACAACTTCAATAAATAATACTTCGTTTGGCGATTTCTTTATTGCAGAAATTGCCGGATTGCGTTTCTATTCGCGTCAATCAGGTAACTGGAATGACATAAACACCTGGTCTAACGAAGGATATACCGGTGCAGTTGCTCCACGCTTGCCTAATATAGAAACAGACAGAGTATTCATAGGAAACGGTCGGGTCGTTACTGTCAATCAAAGCAATCCACGTATTCGTTCGCTTACAGTAGAGAAAAACAACGGCTTGCCCGGCAAGCTTGTAATTCTTGATGAACGCTATATTCGCGGGCTCTCGTTCGAGCTTCGCGATAGTTGCTATCTTGCTACCGACGATGCTTATGGATTTAACTCTGTTACAGGGGTCTATCCGAATATTGGTGCTATCCGTACCACTAATATTCGCTCATATGGCAAAGGTATTTTTGAATATATCGGCTCGCTTAATCAAGCCACCGGCGATGGTCCGACTAATCCAAAAACTGTAATTGTCAATAACTCTGGTTCGCTTTACAAAACTGTTACTTTCTCGCCTGCTACTTATACAGTAGATGATACTATTCGCGTCGAGCTTGGCAATTTGTCTTTTGGGAATGCAAATGTTAATCTGCTTGGCAATCTTATTGCCAATAATGGTACGAAAGTTTTTGGTGGTGCCTCGAGTGTTTCAATCAATGGCAGTGGCAATCAATATATTATTATGAATGATACCTCGGGCGTGAATTTCTATAATCTTACAATTAATAAAAATAGTGGAAACTTAATTCTATCTGGTTCTGCTGATTCAACTGAACTAACAATAGCCCGCCGTCTGACATTTGCTAATACAAATACTTCGATAATAAATGCAAGAACGAACAATAAAATTGTCAGGCTTCTACACGACACGACTTCTATTGTTCGAAATGGTATCGGACACATTGATGGAATGCTGTCGCGTCCGTTTGGCACAGGAACTGGTTCATTTAAATTCGAAGTTGGATTTGGAAATATTTATACACCAGCTGAACTTTCTCTATCGGCTGGCAGTGGCAATTCCGGTTTTATCTCTGTCATTGCAAATTCGCCTCCAAGCATAAATTCTGCGAGAATTCACCAAACCCGGCGTGTAAATTATTGGTGGCAAATTCGTAGCAAGAATAATTTTGCACTTGGCACAAGGCAATTGAACACGAAGTTTACTTTTCCGGCATCCGAGATTAATAATTTCCCCAGTGGAAATGTAACGAACGCTTATTTGCTCCGTAAATCTTTCCCTGTCGAAACACCACTTTGGAACTTCCGGCAATATTCTCAGCTGAACTGGAATACATCACTTGCATCTGTCGAAATTACCAATACATCCGACTATTGGAGTGGTTTGGGCGATTTCTACATTGGCGAAAAGAAAAATCTTGTCTTCTATAGCAAGCGCAGTGGTTTATGGAACGACCACAACACTTGGGCATTGAACGAAAGCCGGACAGAATTAGCTCCCGAAGGAGAATTCCCCGGTAATGTGAGCGAGTTTGCAGGCGATTCTGTGATAATTGGCTGGAACGATTCTCTTCACAATGTTCGCTTGAACATTCCAAATCCAAATATTGGTGGTATCACTTTGCTATATAACGGGCGACTTGATTTGCACAACCAGGGCACAATGCTGGCAAACATTATCACCGGTAGCTCGGTTTTCCGTTTGCTTGATAGCTCCACCGTTGCCTTTGGTGGAACAATTAATCCAAATTCAGGCGTGCTTGCAGGCTTTTCTAATTTCGTGCTCGGAGAATTTTCAAATATTGAGTTCTACGGCACTCAAACTCTCACTCCAAATCCTTTTGGATTATCAAATTATCCAAATAACGTAATTTTATCTGGAAATGGCACAAAATTTGTGAGTTCACCTATACTGATATTAGGCAATTTATTAATCAAAGATAACGCAACATTAAATGTAAATGAAATAAATGCTCTATCTGTCAGGAAAAATGTGATTAATAATGCTACTATAGATAATCAAGGGGTAATTGAAATCGGTGAATAAGCTTAATTTGTTTAAAATTCAGTATTTCTACTTAAAAATTTATTGCATCGAAAACGTATTTTTGTTATAGATGTAAAAGAAATTAATTAAATAGACTAATGGGTATCAATATGAGAGACAAAATGAAAAAAATCTGGACAATTTTGCTTGCAGCAATAGTTCTGAATTTAGTTGGAGTAGAACTATTTGCTCAAAGCTTTATCAACAACGGCACTTATAATGCTACCTGCGGTGGCGTAATTAAGCTGAAATCTACCAATGCTACTATTACAGGCACTGCGAACTTAGGGCAAAGCGCCGCTAATTCTATTCCCGGCGTTGTAGATTGGGCTTCAACAGCTGCTAATCAGGTAGTTCAGCCTTACTATTATCAGAGACTTGTTGTTTCTGGTGGTTCCAAAGTAATGCAGGACGGAATCAGGGTTATCGGCGAAGCTTGTGCTACTCCTCTGGCAGGATACGCTCAGCTTTCCACTTATCCTTTCTACTCAACTGCTTCATCGCTAAACTTTGGAACTGGTACATTCTATTATGCTGCAACAGGTGGTTCACAGAATATTTATCCTACAACAGATCCATACTATATTATTAATGCTTCGTCGCAGGCAACAGTGGTTGCAGCAACTACTGTATCTGCTTATCAGGTTAATGCAACAGACGACTTCAACGTTGCTGGTACTTTGAATCTTGGTGGTGGTGCATCAACATTTGCAAGCGGTGCTCCTGTTACAGTTGCCGGAACCGGTACTGTTAATACTGGCGCTGGTGCTGTTACTTTCAACGATGCTGTTACAACTCAAAGTGGTTCTAACTTCAATGTTACCGGTGTAGGCGCAGTTTCTTTCAACGGCACTTTGGCTTTGAACGGAACACTTACTGCTAATGATGGCGGCGCAGGTAACCTCGGCACTGTTACTTTCGCTGGTGCTACAACTATCGGTTCTACTGGTGTGCTTAATCTTGGCACAGGCAATAATCTTGTTATCTCAAGCAGTATTTCAAACAATGGTGATGGTAACAATCTTAACTTTGCTTGCGGTTCGAACATTACTTACAATGGTGGTGTTCAAACTATTCTACCAACTTTGAACGCAGATGGCAAACGCTATGGTAATTTAACACTTTCTGGCGTTGGTCTTAAAACCGGTGGCACTGCAACATATGGCAACGACATTAACGTATGCGGCAACTTCTCGCTCGATGGCGGCAATTTAGATATGGCTGCAAATAACGGAACATTCCGTATGGCTACTCCAACTGCAACTGCTACATACACTGCTATGAATGAAGTTGTCGGGTTATTCTCTCGTGTAACTAATACTACTGCTCAAGCATATACATTCAACAACTCTAATACAATTGTTACTTTGGCTGCTGATGCAGACAACCCAACTTCGATTACTTTGAATGTCCGTCCCGGCGTTAATCCATTCGACTATAATTCTACTACTGACGTTAATAGAAAGATCAACCTAAGCTACGCTGGCAATGCTGGTGCTTTCGAAATGACTTTACGTGCTGCTTATCGTGAAGACGAAAGAACAAGCTGGGCTGCTCCTTACACACAAGCATCACTTCGTATGTATGAAGCTTCTAACCAGCCGGCTCGTGAAAAAGTTGGTACTGGTCAAACTCCAACAAGAAGTGCTGCTACAGCTACGACGCTTGGTTATGTTGAACTTGCTGGCGTAGCAAATACAGCTACTGCTAATTTGCCTAACGGTATCGCAGCATTTGCAAGCGGAAACGACCTTGTCCTGGCTGCTGGTCCTACTACTTTCTACTCCATCACAGATGGTCGCTGGACAAACCCGAACACTTGGGATGAAGGCACTCGCCCATCAGAAGACGATAACGTTGAAATTCGTCATATGGTTTATGCTGGTATTGCCGGTCCATTTGCCGGCACAGTTGCTACTGGCAACACTACTTCTGAAGCAAGCGTTTATGGCACCAACCCTGCTGCTAACTCAATTATTGTTGCTAATCTTCCAAACGCTGCATTCATCCTCGGCAACGAAGATAACGGCGCAACTTACGTGTTCAGAACAAAATCAACTACTGGAGTTACTTTCCAGAACTTGAACACAAACGCAATGCAACCAGCATTTGGAACAGGTATTGCTGCTAAATCGACATTCCTTACTAATCCGGGATTCAATGGCGTTTGGATTACTCCTTATGGTCCAAATCCAGCAGTTCTTGAAACTAACGCTATTCAGAACAACGGTACTATCAACAACGAAGGTATTATTGAAATTAATCAATAATTTCTGTTAATAAATGTTCGTAAAAGCCCGGCTTATCGATAATTAAACTCTAAACTTCGAGAAACCGGGCTTTTATAAACTAAAAAATATGAAAAAAATACTAATACATATTGTCGCAATAATACTCGTTTCCAGCCAGCTTGCTGCTCAATATGTATTGGACAATTCCGGCGGAAAAATCAACAACAAAGGCACAATCAAGGTAAAAAACGGGCAAGTGAATGCTTTGCCAGATACTATTGGGGGACGTGTAGAATTTTTGCAGCAACGCGAAGGCTCCCAGCAGGTTGTTCCAAACATTGTTTATAATCAGCTTGTAGTTGCAAACAATGCAAAGAAAATCGTTGCCGATACCCGCGACCAAAGCAACCGTGTGCGAAACCTTGTTGTTCTTGATTCGCTCATTATTGCAGAAGGTGCCGATTTCACAACCCGATGGATTGGACTTCAGCCCGAAGACGTTATCGCTCGCTCTACTGTTGTAAACCGCAACGCTCGCTACGATGGTCCACGCGACTTGCGATTGAGTAACGAAAATGCTCCTCAGAACATATTGGCAAATGGTCAGTTTTCCCGCTTGAATATTGATAATCCTTTTGGTGTTAATGTTGTCAGCGGTGGATTTAAAATTAATGAAAAACTTACTCTCTCTCGTGGCACTCTCAACAACTCCGAAACAGAGAACTTCGCAATGGCTGATTCCACAGAGATTGAGCGATTCACCGGAAGCAGTCTGTCGGTGGAGCCTGTTTTCGAAGGGCGTGTGGACGTCCGTTATTCCGGCAACGGCTCGATAATGGCAAGCGGTGAGCTCCCATCAAACACAAATTCTTTGCAAAAACTAATTCAGGCAAATTCAGGCGACCTGCTTATCGAGAAAAATGTTACTGTAAACGACAGTCTTTACGTTGGTGGCAGAATTATTCTCCAGGATACTCTCACAATCGCAACGACAAAAAATCCATCCTACAACGAAAACAATCCGAATGCTGAAATAAGCGGAACTCTGCGGCTTACTCGTGTGCGTTTCGGTGGCGAACGGATGCTTTTGCACAATCCATTCACTTATGCTATTTTCCCTGACGAAACTTCGGCAAATGGTATAACTGAATTGATTGCTACTGTCCGCCCGGCCACTTTCCCATTGCTTCCCTTAGGCAATTCCAAAGTTCGCCGTTTCTTTGAGATTCGCGGGAAAAATTCTTCCGGTGAATTTGTAGATGTCGGCACAAATATGCTTTTTGGTTATGGCTGGCGTCGACTGCCTAACGATTCGCTCGACGAACAGAACAATTTGCAGTTTGAAATGTTAAAATTGCAAAATTGGTTCGCAAGTTCGTGGGTTGATTTGCAGACTTCTGCCGAACCTCAATGGGACACGGCACGTGGTTGGGCATATAGTTATGCAACAAACATAAACAATTTAGGTTATTTTGCAATTGGTAGTTCTGCGTCTGCACTATTCCAGATAGCCGGCAAAGTTTTTCTGGAAGGTGCATATCGGTATGGTTCTATGGCGGACGACCTTCGTCAGCGTGGCTATTTGCCGGTGCCTCCACCGGATATTTATCCATACAACTTAGACCCGATGAGGCAATTCTATGTTACTTCTCAACTTCCGGATTCAGTAGTAGATTGGGTAGTGGTAGAATTTCGCAAAAGCTTCACTCAACCGGGCATTTTCCGCACTTACCTTGTTAAACGCGATGGACGTTTAGTTGATATTTATGGCAATGAAGTAATTGCTGTTGCCAACTATAGCCAGACAAATCGTTTAGATAGCGGCGATTACTATGTTGCAATTCGTCATAGAAACCATTTGGCAGTAATTACAAAAGAGCAGGTTACTGTCCTCCCCGGAGCAACACGCAATCTGGACTTTACTTCTCCTGATTTAGTGATGGGCGGTATCTCTTCGCTGAAACGTGTGGATAAAAAGCTCGATGGCAGTTTCGTTTATGCTTTGATTGCCGGCGAAATGAACGGAAGTATTTTTGAAAATGGCAGAATCGACGACAAAGATTATTACTCTGTTATTCCTGATAATAACATTTGGCAATATAATCTATTCAACGGTTACCTTGTTGGCGATATGAATATGGACGGTATTATTACCACACGCGATTTCAATATTAGCTTCAACAATAGAAACAGAGTTTCGGCTATCCCGTAATGAAATATATAATATCAATATTAAGTTTATTTTTTTTATCGCTTATCCCACTCCAATCTCAGGTGTTGATAGACGACACTCTGGCAGTTGCTGCAATCAGAAACGCTTACAAAACTTCACCATCCACCCTTGAATTTGATGTTTATCTGCAGCGAACAAGCGAAATTTGGCGATATTATGCTAATTCTACATTCCAATTCGAATTTGCAAATATGCCCGATTACGACTACACTAATTTATCACTTGAATTAATACCACAATCAAGCGATCTGCCGCTTGTGCTTCCGGGTGGTCGCCCTTACAAAATCTACACCGGCACTCTGAAAGATAGAATTCAGATTATTGTTCTTGGTCCCGAAACACTTAATGATGCTATTTTGATTCCGCCTAATACTTATGTTAAAGTCGGGCGGTTTCGCCTTTCAACCCGCGATGGCTCTCCGATTGAAGAAAGCATATATTGGAAACGTCCTATTAGTTATTATCAGGCGGTTGCTTTTAAGTATGTCGAAGGAGACCCTGTGCCGGTTCAGCTTCTGGATGTCCAATCTGACGACAACGTCGAAATGGGAGATGTGTCGATTACTTTAGTTTCTTTCAAAGACGACCCCACCAAGCCACCCGCAACATCTCTCGAATACTTCTACGCTCGTTATATAGGTAACCTGAAAGTGGATCTCTGGTTCAAAACTCATTCTGAATATAAAACAAAAGGTTTTATTATTAAGCGTGCTGTTCGTGTAGCTTCCTCTGATATGAATCTGGAGGAAATACCGGATGCTGCCTTTACTGTTACTGTTGCCGACTGGAACGACCCGAAATACTCAAATATGCTTACCGGACAGTACACTTCACCAACAGGCAAAGAATATGGTGTGATTACAGACAATATTGAGTATCGAGGTGTGGAATATATCTACAGACTTTATTATCAGGACGAAAACGATAGAATTATCAAACTTGCAACCCGACTTGTTCCTGTTCCAAATGCTGTAATAGAGTTTGCCCAGGCAGACCCAAACCCGTTCGTCTCAGAAACTAAAGTCCGATATTTTGTTCGTGATGATGTTCGGCTTTCCTGTTATGTTTACGATCGTGCAGGCAAGCAAATTGCCACTTTGCGGGATAATTCCTCTAACGAATTGCTCGAATCGAGAATTACGCCCCGCGGTTGGCACGAAACATATTTCAAAGCATCTGAAATTACCTCTCAGGGAAGCTACGACATTATCTTTATCGCTTATCCGATTAACGACCCGGGCGTCGAGCTTTCACGGGCAACTGTTAAAGTGCTGTATGTCCGGAATAAATAATCATAATGAGATTAGTTCTAACGATATATTGTCTATTGCTGATACCATTAAGTATCTTGCACACGCAAAGCTTTTTTGTCGCTAACCCGCGTCCTGTTTACTTTGTTGACGACACAGTCCAATTAATTTTTCAACCGAATAATTTCAAATTTGCAGATTTACTGGGCTACGGTATTTCTGAAAAATACTTTTTTGGAAGAATTTCATTAGCAGATAATTATTATTCTCTTAAAATTCCTTATGTAAAATCAAAAAACTTGCAGGTTGTAGCAAATTTCGAAAATTATTCAGAGCCTGTTCTGCTCTGGCACAAAGAAAATGCTCACACTTCCGAGATTCGCTCAATTGTTTTTGCTGCCCGAGATTTTGCACTTGTTACAGCCAACGCAAACGAAGTGAATTTCTGGGATATAGCTAACCGCCGTTTGATAAAAACAATAAACCTTCAACAATTTGGGCAAATTCGTTTTGTCCTTCCCACGCAATCGGCTGATACACTGTTTATTGGCACAGTAAATGGCATTTATATGTTCGATGTTGCTCGCATTGAAATAAAAGATATTGCCCAAGGGCTTTTCTCTGGCAATGTAAGGAGAATTGCCCACCACCCGACAAAAAAAATCATTGCTTTCGGGGCTGATAGCGGATTTGTAGCAGTATTCGACTACCAGAAATTCGATTTTGTCAGGACTTATAGGGTAGATTTGTCAGCAGACCGTAGCGAAATATATAGCATTGATTTTTCTTCTACTGGCGATAGCTTGCTGTGCGGGGCATACAATGGTTCGCTGTATTTAATCAATACAGTAACCGACGAAATACGCAAGTTTGGTTCGCACGGTTCGGGCAACCAAAATACGGTTGTATTTGATGTTGCTTTTGTCCAAGGTTCGCCTTTGGCTCTATCGGCAGCAGCAGATGGCAAAGTGCGTTCGTGGTTGCTTTCGGATTTCTCCTTGTCGCGTGAAATTGATTTGCACACTTCACACGTTCGCACGGTTGTTGCCTCAGAAAACGGAAAGTATTTTGTTTCAGGCTCTTTGGATAGTAATTTGAATTTCGTGGATTTGTTTACAGGTTCGTTGTTCTATCAGTATAAATACAATTCTCAGCTGATTTATTCAAACATTTCAAGTAACGGAAAATATCTCGCAGCGTCTGCTCGTGATGGCTCGTTTGTTCTGTTGCAGATGCCCGAAATTACTTCTCAAAAGGATACAATTACTTTGAATTGTGGATATAAATTTTATGCCCGTCTGCAGGATATTCACGCAAAGTTTGGTGAAAAGAAAATTGTTGAACTGAAAGTTAATCACAATTACCTGCCGAATAGAATGCCTTACAACAGATACTTTTTCGAACTTCAAGGCAATTATCCTTCTTATTTGCTTTATTGGGATAATGAACTTCTGCCCGGCAAATTAAAGCATAATATGAGTGGAGATGTTTCAGGCGGAGTTGCTGAAAAACTGAATTTTCTTGCACTTGGTTCGCAAACGGGCAACTCTACGATTACGATAGATACAATAATTGCAACAAATCCCGACTTCTACTATTTCTTTAGCGAACCATCGACTGTGGAGGTGCTCCCAAATTGTTCGTGGGAAAATGGCAAATCAATTACAATTGACGACGAACCTAAAATTTATGCTAAGTATTCAAACAATATTCTATCTCTAAATTTGTTTTTAGTAGAAGAAGGAAAATATAATTTACAAATATTTGACATAACAGGCAGGCTGGTTTCATCAAGCGAAACTGTTTATTTAACAAACGGTTTTAACGAAATTTCACTAAAAATGAATTTGTCCGATGGCATATATTTTATTAATTTAATTTCTGAAAGTGGATATATTTTAAACACAAGATTTATTGCAGAAAATTAATGATAAAAAACAAAATACAATATTTAGTGGCAATCCTGTTTTCGGTTTCAGTTCTAAATGCACAAATTCCTGATGGATACCTACGAGAATTTTACACACTACCTTCGCTCGACACCTTGAAAGTAGAACGCTATTACGGGGACTGGTGGTTTGGAGTATTCGGCGGACCAAATATAAATTTATTTTTCGGCGATTTATACAGCAAAATAAATCCACTAATTAAAGATACTTTATATAATCCAAAAATAAGTTTTAATTCAGCTTTCGGCGGAGGCTTCTATTTCGGTGCAATGGCTGAATACAAGCCAAGAAACGAACGATTAGCCTACTCGCTCGGCATTTCGCTGCTCGACCGAAAAGCCTTTTCTACTGAAACTAATCAGATGAACGATAGTTTGAAAACCAGATATGAATATAAATCTGTCCTTGATTATATAATTATCTCGCTGCAGGTAAAGTATTTTTCTGACGTTAGTGGGCTGTATTACTATGGTGGGCTTGATGTCGGATTTAACATCGGAGCTACTGCCAAGCAAGCAAAGCGTTATATTAATTCCGGAATTATTGATGAATTTGTTCGTGTTCCGGGAATAAAGCCTAATGTTCGGCTTGAATTTAATTTGGGTGTGGGCTATGAGTTTTTGCTTGCTGACTATGCTGGCAAATCGCGTTTCATCGGGAGCCCGTATATTGCTATCAATGGTGGAACAAAAGCATTGTCGCAACTTAATTCTTCGTGGAAAACCCTTGGTTTTAAAGTCGGTTTCGCAATTAAATTTGGCAAGGACTACCGTGAATTTGATACACTGCGATTTGACGAAACTTATGTCGAGCCACCGCAATTTTTGGCTCAGGTTTCTGTGAGTGGTGTGGAATTTACGGGCTTTCGCTCTGCTGAACCGCTTGTTTCGGCTTGGCTGGCAATGGTCGAATTGCCGGAAATAGTTGAGGAAGTAGCAGAAGTTACTACTCCGGTTTTTCAGGAAGAACTCCGGCAACGTGAAATTACCGGGCAGGTGCGACGCAGAATTATCCCGAACCAGATGGTTGTATTCAATTTCGACAAGCCCGAAACAACAAATCTTAGTCCACAGATTATTGAATATTTGGATTTGCTCGCTGATTATCTGCGGGCTAATCCAAATTTTGAAATTCGTATCACCGGGCACTCCGACAACCAGGGCACATTGCAACAGAACACTCAACGCGCTACTGCCCGTGCAAACAACGTGCGAAATTATTTAGTTAATCAAAAAGGAATACCGGCAAACCGGGTGCTTGCCACAAGCCGAGGCGCTCTTATTCCTGTTGCTCCGAACGATACTCCTGCTAATCAACGTAAAAATAGGCGTGTCGAAATAATTGTTGTTCCAAGATAAATTTTTTGGAGATTATTTTTATGAATTCAGAAAAATTGATTTGTGTAATCGAAGACAATACTCCAATTAGAAAGCTTTATTGTACTTTATTGAAACGTGCCGGCTACGAAACTGTAGATTTTGAAGAAGGCAAGCCCGCAATTGAGTGGTTATCGGTTAATCCCGCAAGAGCAATTATTATGGACATTCTCCTGCCTGATATGAATGGCACAGACCTTTATTATCAAGTGCGGCAAATTGAAATTCATTCGGCAACTCCGATTATTGCAATTACCGGATTTGCAACTACTCAAGATAGGCAGAAATTTGTAAATATTGGTTTTACTGGCTATATCCCGAAGCCAATCAATACAACTACATTTGTTTCCGACGTTGAAAATATTATTAACCAAAAATAAAAGTAATGAAATATGCCTAATGATACATCTTTTGATATTGTTGTCAAGCAAGCAGGACAAAAAAGAAAATCTATTTTGTTCGATTTCCGACGAACTTATGTTGCTTATATAATTTTGATTATTCTTGTGGCAGCAAGCTTTGCCATCAGAGACTTCGTAAAGCAAAACGTTGAAAGCACCCGCCGTCAGGAATTCGACAAAGCAGTAAATTCTATCGCTACCCGCATAGAAAACTACCTCGACCGTCAAAAGCAGGTTTTGCAATCCATTCACGGACTGTATTATCAAAATGTTGAGGTTGTTCGCGACTATTTCGAACTCTATGGAACTGTTCCTGCAAAAACTTATTCCTCGCTTTTAAGTCTATCTTATGTGCCTTATGTCGAGGGTAGAAATATCGATAATTTTGTCTTTTCTGCCCGCTCTCAGGGTTATTTTGATTACCAGATTAATCCTCCCGGCAACAGAAAATTCTACTATCCGGTTCTGCATTGTGTCGATTACAATAAAAACATTCATCGTATTGGATTTGATTACTCAACAATTCCGGAAATTTCTTCAAGTATAGAACTTGCACGCGACGAAAACAAAATGATAGCTACAAAGGTGTTCCCAATCCGACAGGATACAATGGGGTTCTGCCTTATTTTGCCTGTTTATCAGCAAAATGCGGATGTCTCTACTTTAGATAGCCGACGCTCGAAATACTATGCTTCGCTCGTGATGGAAATTGATGTGAAGACCTTTTTCAAAACTGCTCTCAAAGGTGAGCAGGACGACTTTTTCCCTTCTGATACCTCGGTGATTTTCAAGTATTACCAGATTTCTGACAATAAGGAAGAAACAATTTTTGCCTCCGACAACGCAAAATTGCTTGAAACTGGTTTCAAGCCGATATTAAGCGAAGAAGTGAAACTCCACGTTGGGAATAAGCAGTTTATTGGTCGCTTCTACACTATTCCAAATTATGGCGGAAAATTGCAGGAGTATTTGCCCGAATTATCTTTTGCAGCATCGTTTTTGCTTAGCTTCTTCCTGTTCGGGTTTATCATTTCGGTTCTCACAAGCCGTGCCCGTGCCGAAGATATTGCGGAACGAATCACACGTTCGCAACGCAGAATTTTGGAAGCTACAAAAGACATCATAGGCGTTATTGATTTCCAGGGTAAATGGAAAACGGTAAACCCGGCTGTGCAAGGATTGTTTGGATATTCCATCAGTGATTTTCTTGCATTGAATTTTGCTGATTTGTTTATGCAGGAAAAAGATTATAACCAACTGATAAATATTATTAATAATGCCGAAGATGAACACACCGAAAAAGTTGACTTCAAGATGAAAAACCGTTCGGGCGAACTTGTCTGGGTAAGCTGGAACCTGACAATTTCCAAATCTGATGGCTTTGTTTATGCAATTGGTCGTGATGTAACGCTCGAAAAACTTGCCGAACAAGAAGCAGAAATCAAACGTAAGCAAATTGAAATTGCAGAGCAGTACGCTCTCGAGGCAAGCCACGCCAAATCTTTCTTTATGATTAAGCTTAGCCACCAACTCCGCAACTCGCTTACTGGTATTATTGGTTATCTGCAACTCCTTTCGAATAAGTTTTACGAAACAGAAGAAGAAATGATGTCCTACCTGCAATATGCAGAGCAAAGCTCGGAAGAAATTTTCACATTCGTTTCCGATATTGTCGATGCTGCTTTGGACCAAGGCGAATCCTCGCTCGATAGCTTTGTTACGACAAAAATTGAGCCTGCCCTTGTCAATGCAGTTGAAGTCTATAAAAAACACGACCGTAAAAATTCTATTTCACTTAATATTGATACTTCCGGAACAACTCCAACTGCTGTGGTTAGTCCGTCGCTTCTGCAAAAATCGCTGGTGTATATATATGATGCATTAACTATTGATATGGATAATGTATCGTTCGATGTAGTTGTGCAAGAAAACTCGTACGATGGAGCAGTCGAAATTCAGATTCTTGGTCCCGGCAATAGCGAAGTAGCCGATTTGATAAAGATTTATAGAGATAATCAGAACAACATAATTAACGTCATCAGCCACGACAAGCAGGATGTAATGCTGAATTTAGCGAAAGCTTCGTCTATTATTCGCCGAATGAATGGTGCTATGAGTGTCGAAACTTTCGGTGGCGAAGAAGGCAATCTTGTTATGCTTACTTTGCCAATGGTTAAACGAACATAGGGCATAGTTCTTAAAATATCAGGGCTGCATTTGCAGCCCTTTCTTTATGAATAGAAAATTTGCTCTCAAAAAAAATATTTATCAAAATATATATAAGTAGAATTATCTCTCAATGCATCGTGCCGTTTGTTTCATTTCGTTTTCTTTTCTGAAAGACTAAACAATTCAAAACATTAAAGAATAGAATAAAATTTACGATAATAAGTCTAAAACGTTATGCGATATTTAGAAAAAATATCGTATAACCTGTATATTAATATTACTGCAAAAGGCTTTCTTTATGAGAAAACTAATATATTTACTTCTTGCTATTGTAGCCTATAGTCAATTACACTCCGGTTGGATAGCTCAACAAAGCAACACAACAGAAGAATTTAGAGATGTTTTTTTTAGAGATTCAACTTTGGGCTGGGCAGTCGGAAATGCTGGCGAGATTCGCAAAACAACAAACGGCGGGGCAATTTGGTTTGCACAAACAAGTGGCACAAGCAACACTCTATTTGGCGTTCATTTTGTAAATGATACAGTTGGCTGGGTTGTGGGGCAAGGTGGCACAATCCGCAAAACAACAAACGGCGGAACAACCTGGTTTTCTCAGACAAGTGGGACTGGCAATACTCTGTTTGCCGTTCATTTTGCAAACGATACAGTCGGCTGGGTTGTGGGGCAAGGTGGCACAATTCGCAAAACAACAAATGGCGGAGTAAGTTGGGTTAGTCAATCAAGTATGGTGAATCAAATCCTTTTGGACGTGCATTTTGTTGATGCAAATTTTGGATGTGTCGTCGGGCAGAACGGCACAATTTTATTGACTTATGATGGTGGGGCAAATTGGTTTAGTCAGTCATTAGGCGGAACGTTCCCGCTTTACGGTGTTTATTTTGTTAATTATAATTATGGTTGGATTGTCGGAGCATCCGGAACAATTTATAAAACTATTTCTGGGGGCACCTACTGGTTGCCTCAAACTTCCAATACATCAAACTGGCTCTACGGAGTTAATTTCCTTGATATAAACAGAGGATGGGTTGTCGGTGACGGAGGAACTATTCTTGCGACAACAAACGGAGGTTCGCAATGGGTTGCCCAAAGTTCTGGTCTACAGCCACCGGTTAATTTTAATAGCGTTAAATTTGTTTCTTCGCAAAAAGGCTGGATAGTTGGTGGCAGCGGCAAAATCCTTGTTCAACATAAATTATCACCTCCTTCATTATCTGCTCCCAGCGACAGTGCAACAAATATTTCACTTTTGCCACAATTTACCTGGAGGCGTGATCCATTCTCTGCATATGATAGAATACAAGTCTCGAAATTCAGTAATTTTTCTGTTCTTGCGTTTAATGATATTGCTTATGATTCATCGAAAACTATTCCAATACAGTTTAAATTAGATACTAATACTTTGTATTACTGGCGTGTGAAATCTTACGACCCGAGTGGCGATTCCTCGGTGTGGTCTAATGTTAGAAGATTTACAACCGAACCTTTATTATTGCCTCCAAATTTAGTTTCACCTGCTAACAACTCTGCTTCTCTGCCGACATCTATAAATTTCGTTTGGAATAGTTCGTTTAATGCTACAAAATACATTATTCAAATTTCTACTGATAGTTTGTTTGCAAGTGTTTTCAAAAATGATACTACGAATTTCACAAATTATTCGATTAATACACTTTCATTTGGGACTACATATTATTGGCGGGTGCGGAGCATCAACCCGTCTCAAATAAGTGCTTGGTCAGCGGTTAGAAAGTTTTCAACTTCATTGCTGCAACTTTATCAAATTCAAGGCACAATTAATTATGCAAACACTGCCCAAACCCATATGAATAACTGCATTGTTCGCTTGTTAGATTCTTTAGGGCAACAATTGGCACAGACTGTAACCGATTCACTCGGAAACTTTACTTTCTCTGGTGTTACAAATGGCGTATATTCATTAAATATTTCAACTACTAAATCTTGGGGCGGAATTAACATATCGGATGTAAATACAATGAGGCTTCATCTGAACAATGTTCAGTCGCAATTTACTCCGCTTACCGGTGTTCGATTGCTTGCCGCAGATATTAATCAAAGCAGTAGCGTTACTATAGTCGATGCAAACCAGATGAGAAGAAGATTGAATAATTTACAACCATATACGTGGACTGCTCCGAATTATGTTTTCCACCCGACTATTGTCGAAATAAATGGTGCGAACGTTTTTGTCAATATCCAGTCGCTTTGTTCTGGAGATGTAAATGGAAGTTACATTCCACCAAATAATTGAAAAATGTTGAACTAATAATAAATTTTACTATGAAAAAGCTTGTAATACCTCTTCTGATGATATTATTAAATATATTGTCAGGAAGCCTTTTTTCGCAGACAAATATCACTCTGACGATCGGAACAATTCAGGCGATTCCAGGTCAATTAGTTACAATTCCTGTTAGCATCAGCGGTGCTAATGGTGCAAATGCTATTGGTGTGGGACAATTTTATATTTTTCATACTAATGGCATTACTAAATCTGGCACAGGTACTGGTTTCACGTATAATAATCTTACAAGTGATAACGAGTGGATGGGTAATTTAAATTATAACTCTACTACTATAAGCAACACCTGGATGTCCGCAAATTTCAACGATGTTAGCTTTCCTAACGGCTATGTTTTGTTTAACATCAAAGTTTACTACAGTAGTTCAGATACAGTATTTTTGACTTGGGGAACTTCCGGACTTACAGAAACGCTGGTTGATAACAATTTGGGAACTTTATATGGAACTGTGAATTTTAATTTTGTCGGTGGCAAAATAATCCCAGCTTCTCCACAACCTGCTGTTCCAAGCTTGCTTTCCCCGTCGAACAACTCGACAGGCGTATCGCTGGTGCCTGTGTTGGTATGGCAGAGTGCGGTGAATGCGACGAGCTATCGTGTTCAGTTATCGACAAGCAGTTCGTTTAATACATTAACAGTAGATGAAACGACAACACAAACAAGCAAAGCATTGAGCAATTTATCATACAGCACGACGTATTACTGGCGAGTGAAATCATATAATGCGATTGATTCATCAGATTGGACGGCAGTATGGAGCTTTACAACACGGCAGGCACCGCCGGCAACACCCGCGTTGAGCACACCGTCGAACAACTCGACGGGCGTATCGCTGTCGCCAGTGTTGGTATGGCAGAGTGCGGTGAATGCGACGAGCTACCGTGTTCAGTTATCGACAAGTAGTTCATTTAATACATTAACAGTAGATGAAACGACAACACAAACAAGCAGATCGTTGAGCAATTTATCATACAGCACGACGTATTACTGGCGTGTGAAATCGTATAATGCGATTGATTCATCAGATTGGTCGGCAGTATGGAGTTTTACAACACGTCAGGCACCGCCGGCAACACCAGTATTAAGCACTCCGTCGAACAACTCGACGGGCGTATCGCTGTCGCCTGTGTTAGTATGGCAGAGTGCGGTGAATGCGACGAGCTATCGTGTTCAGTTATCTACAAGCAGTTCGTTTAATACATTAACAGTAGATGAAACGACAACACAAACAAGCAGAGCGTTGAGCAATTTATCATACAGCACGACGTATTACTGGCGAGTGAAATCATATAATGCGATTGATTCATCGGATTGGTCGGCAGTATGGAACTTTACAACGCGGCAGGCACCGCCGGCAGCACCTGTGTTGATTTCACCTTCAAACGGAGCAACAGCGTTGGATACATTTACTACGTTAGTATGGCAATCAGTTGCTAATGCAATAGGTTATCGTGTTCAGTTATCGACGAGCAGCACATTTAGCACATTAATCGTAAATGATTCATTGACAATGATAAACAGAACATTAACCCATTTGTTTTACAACACGACGTATTACTGGCGTGTGAAATCTTATACATTAAGCGATTCATCGGATTGGGCAACGGCAACTTTCACTACTCTATCAATGTCTCTTCCGGCTAATTGGAGTTTTAACAGTAATACCGGCAACTTTGCAATTATTGGATTAAATCCTAATGGAACTTATCGTATTGGTGATAGGTATATATCAAATGGTGATGCTATTGGTGTGTTTTATCTCGATTCTATTTACGAAAAATGTGCCGGATATATGATATGGAATGGTCAGAATTACGGTATTGTTGTCTGGGGCGACGATGATTTTACGCAAAACATAAAGGAAGGCTATTCGCTTGGAGAAACATATATTATTAAAGTATGGAATGCCCAAACTTTAACCGAACATTATTCAGATTACCGGATTCAGTCTGGTCCGAATGCATACCAACCAAACGGTATAACAATTATTGATTCAATTGGTGCAATAGTTAAAATAACGCACACGATACCTCTAAATAATGGATGGAATATGATTTCCAGCTATGTTTTACCTGATTCATCCAATATTTCATACTTACTTGCTCCATTAAATCAAAATTTACAGATAATGAGAAATATGTTTGGACTTGTTTATTCACCGCAAGTTGTTAATACACTTAACCAGTGGAGTAGATTCCACGCTTATCAGATTCGCGTTGCAGGTCAGACTTCGTTGCCAATATATGGCGTAAGGCTCTACCCGCAGGCTCTTCCGCTTTTCCTAACAACAAACTGGTACTGGATGCCCTATCCAAGAACTTCTTCTATGCAACTTACAACGGCGATGTCAAGTGTTTTAAACAAAATCTTGCAAGTGAAAACTATCACCGGACAAGTCTATCATCCTCCGTTTTTCAATACTTTGCAAACTTTGGAGCCTGGGAAAGGCTATATGATAAAAATGACACAAGGTGCAAGATTTGTGTTTCCACCAAATTCGGCAATAAAATCATCTGCTCTAAGCAACAGTTTTGCTGAACCTTCTGTGTTCGTTCGTAAAAATCATATTTCCGGAAAAACTGCAGTGCTCCCGATGGAAATTGCTGACATTCAGGATGGCGACGAAGTGGGCGTCTTCACATGCGATGGATTGCTTGTGGGGTCAAGCGTTTGGCAGGAAGGATTGCGTGGAGTAGTCGTTTGGGGCGACGATGAATTTACTCCAGAGAAAGACGGTGCTTACGAAGGCGAAGAACTCGTTGTAAAGGTTTGGAGCCACAAAAATAAAACGATTGGCAGTGTTCGGATTGCTGAAACTCGCAATTATTCAGATGGAGAATCAACGCAATCTCTAAAATACGAAACAGACGCAATCCTTTTGCTAAAAGGTGCCGTTGAGTATAAAACTACTTCGCTTGCAATTACTCCACAGCCAGCGTCGGAAGAACTGTTTATTACATACAGCAATTTTTCGGGCGAAGCAGTTGAAATTGATATCTTCAACCAGAACGGAAGCCTGATGTTGCATAAGAGCCAAAATCCAACCGGCGGTGCTGTGAAACTTGATATTAGCCGATTACCAAACGGTGTGTATTTTGTTACACTTCGCAACGGTGCATTCTTTGCCAAAGAAAGGTTTGTTATTGTCAGATGATTAATAGATGTTATGATTTGGAAGGCTGCACAGTTACTGGTGCAGCCTTTTTTGTGCCTGGCATAAAAATGTTGTACATATTTCAATTGGTGTTTCTGAAAATAATTTATAATTACATTTGGATTTTTTGAAAATAGATTACAATAAGCATTATAATCATCTGAAAAGAAGTTAAATTGATTTCGTTTTTCTTTGATTAGAACTAAACGAAAATGATAATCGGAATGAAATATCTATTATTAAGGTGTTTCTTATATAATTTTCTTTACTTATTTCAATTTGTTAATCTATTAATTTTCGGTAACTTTGTAATTGTTCTTTTGTTAATTTTATTTGATTTGGTGATTTATGAAAGATGTAAAAATTAAACCTGCGAGTAAAACACATAATGTAACTTATGCAATTCGTGATATTATTGTTCTGGCAGAAGAAGTAAAGAAAAGCGGAAAAGAATTGCTTTACCTGAATATTGGCGACCCAAACGTATACGACTTTGTTACTCCAAATCACGTTATCGAAGCCACCTACAAAGCTATGCTCGAAAACAAAAATGGTTATGCTCCATCGAGCGGTATCAAACCCGCAATTGATGCAATTGTCCGCGACGCTGAACGCAAAGGAATAAAAAACATTTTAGATGTATTCATTACAACTGGTGCAAGCGAAGCAATCGAAATTTGTTTGACTGCATTGCTCAATCCAGGTGAAAACTTCCTTATGCCAACGCCCGGCTATCCGCTCTATACAGCAGTGCAAAGCAAGCTCGAACTTGTTCCCAATCCTTACTATCTCGACGAAGCTAACGGCTGGCAGCCCGATATTGAAGATATTAAATCAAAAATCAACGACAAAACTCGCGCTATTGTTCTGATAAATCCAAACAATCCAACTGGTTCGATTTGCAAGAAAGAAATATTACTTCAAATTATCGATCTGGCACTGGAACACAATTTGGTTATCATTGCCGATGAAATTTATGACAAATTAATATTCGGCGAGAAAGAATTCATCTCGATTGCATCTCTTAATCAAGAGGTTGCTTGTATCACATTCTCGGGATTATCCAAAAATTACGTTGCTCCTGGTTTCCGTCTCGGATGGGGAGTTGTGAGTGGCAACCGAGCTGTTCTGAGCGATTATATTGATGCTATCAACAAGCTTTTACGGGCACGTGTTTCTGCTAATCATCCTGAGCAATATTCCATTATAGCAGCTTTGGACGGCGACCAATCACATCTCACTGATATCAACAACCGATTGAAAAACAGGCTCGCTATTACAATGAACAAACTTGCAACAATTCCGGGTATCTCGCTTGTTCGTCCTGATGGTGCTTTCTATGCATTCCCATCAATCGATGTCGAAGACGATGCTCATTTTTGCAAAGAACTGCTCAAAGAAACAGGTGTTGTAGTTGTTCCGGGTAGTGGATTCGGACAAAAACCCGGTTCGCACCACTTCCGTATTGTTATTCTGCCGCCCGAAGAAGTGCTGAACAAAGCATTTGATCGTATTGCAGAATTTTACTCAAAATATAAATCATAATTAGTTTGATTTTGATTGAGGCTTGTTTGAAGATTTTGCAACTTGCACCTCGTTTCCCGTTTCCTTTGGATGACGGTGGAAAAATTGGTATAGCTAATATATTTATCAATTTTAGCCGTTCAGGAAACGAGGTGCATTTGTTTTCTTTCGAAGATGCAACAATTAGCGACGATGCTCTGGAGCAGGCAAAACAATACGGCAAAGTGTTTGTTTATCCGCATATTCCCAAGAATTCTTTGTTCGGTGCTTTCCTTGCATTTATCACCAACTCTTCTTTGTATATAAATAAACATTATTCGGCAAAGGTGCTGGAATATTTATCTGCTCTTTGCGAAGCAGAACGCTACGACATTATCCATTGCGACCATACCGCAATGGCGAGCCTTGGCATTGCACTCGGTCGCAAATTTGGCCTCCCCGTTGCCCTTCGTTTGCATAACATTGAATTTATGATATGGCAACGTTACGCAGAAAATTTAAGCGACACCAACCCTAAAAAGTTGTTCGTTAGCCAGCAGGCAAAAGCACTAAAAAAAGCCGAAATCGAAATAATGTCTGCTGTGGATGTGTGCTTTGCTATTACCGAAGAAGAAACAGCATTAGCCCGCCGTCTTGCACCAGAGGCAAAGATTGTGTGCGTGCCCGTGGGTGTCGATACCGAAAAATTTAAATACGTTGATATGAGCAATCGCGAAAGCAAAACTCTTGCTATCGCAACCACCTACAAATGGCAGCCAAACGTTGAGGGTCTGACTTGGTTCATCGAAAATGTGATGCCTATCCTCAAAAATGAATTATCCGGCGTAAAACTAAATCTCTACGGCAAAGGTTTGCCCGAAAAATTCAGAAACTATTCACATTTGGGGGTTTGTCCTATTGGATATGTTCAGGATATTGTTCCTTGCTTGCAGAAAGCTACCTTGTATATTGCACCGTTGTTTGTGGGAGCAGGTGTTCGTGTCAAAATTCTGGAAGCAATGGCAACCGGCTTGCCTGTTGTTGCAACAGATATTGCAGCACAAGGTATTTCTGCCGGAAAATCACAGGGGCTTGTGCGTGCAAATTCTCCGGAGGAAACTGCCAAAAGTATTTTAGCTTTGCTCAAGAATAAGCAAATGCTTTCTATTCTTGGCAAATCAGCTTCGGAATATATTCACGCAAATTACAACTGGAAAACTAACGTCGAAATTATGCTTGATGAATACCAAAAATTTATTTCATCAAAGCGTCCAAATCTGTCATAAATATGATTATTTTTTCACTTATTTTCTGATACTGATAAAAGTTATTCTCTCTCAAAATATAAATTGTTATCAAATCTCTGCGTCGCTAACAAAAATATTATTCAGCATTATTTGATTTTTTCACAATATTTAGTTATTTTGACATAGTTTTTATTATTTTGCGAGCATAAAGATGGAAACAATTCAACTTATTGGCTATCAAACAAGTTCAGGTGAATATAAGAAACTTCCCTTATTTTTGATGAGTGTTTCGGCAGGTATCCCGACACCAGCTGACCAAACAATTGAAAGCGAGATAGACCTCAATGAATTTCTTGTTCAGCATCCTGCCGCAACATTTTTTGCACGTGTAAATGGGGACGCACTTCGTCATTTTGGTATTTGCGACGGTGATATACTAATTGTGGATACAGTAATTGAACCAACCGACGGGAAATTAGTTCTATCCTCCATCAGCGGCGAGCTCACAATTAAAATATACCGCAAATTTGGAGATGTGCCTTATTTGCAATCTGCCGATAATCAATTTCTGCCACTCAAAATTGATGGATACGTTGAATTTATTTTGCTCGGTGTAGTAACAAAAATCATTCATTCTCTGTAATTCGGCATAATAATTGATTATTCAAAATAGTTTTTGTTTTATTAATTGGATTGACGAATTATTATGCGAGCAAAAAAATTACCCGGAATAAAAGAAAAATTTTATTACGAAGCACCTGTTCTCCCGGCTCAATTCAAAGCTGGCAAGCCGGTTGTTGCCGAAAAAATAAATTCAATAGATTTGGTTCGTCTGCTACTTCCGAGCAAAGAAAATTATTATATGGTGCAGGTTTCTGGCGAAAGTATGATTGAAGAAAATATTTACGATGGTGATATTCTGATTGTTGAGAAAAACAACCGGCCAAAAGATGGCGATATTGTTATTGCCTCGCTGAATGGCGAAATGTTGGTAAAAATTTTTCGCTTGATAAACGGAAAAGTGTATCTCTTTTCAGCAAACAAAAGATTTATCCCGATAGAAATTTTTCCCGATTGGCAGTTCGAAATTCTTGGTGTTGTGCGGCATTGCATTCATAATATGGTGTAGCAATGAAAATTTCTGAGGACACCCGGCGTGTTATTGATTTTTTAGAGGCATACTCAGAAGAGGGTCTTCGAAAAAGAAATGATTTGGAAGTGCTTTTAGAAATTTCTGCAAGCCGCGGTGATTTTGCTTTTGCTAATAAGCTCATTTTTACCGGCAAAAGCGTTTTCAAACTTTTCAAAACATTCAAAAAATCTGTGAGCAATAATGCTGATACATTAAAAATTCAGCTCAACTCTTCAATCGAGGAATTGCGAAGTTTGTTGCATTCTATTGTTGAGAATGCAGATGAACAAATCAAAAAACGCTTCGAAGAAACCTACTTTGTTAATACAAACGGGGCGGTGGCTAATTTGATAGACTTATCTCACGATTTATCCGTTCTCAAAGACCTCCAATCGGATAGAAATCAATCAATTAAGCAGCAAAGCGATGACTTGTAGCGAATTCAAAATGCAGTATGCCGGACGCGTTATTTTAGCCTTTGTTACAGACGAAGCCACCCATCTTTTTAAATTCGAAGCCCGCTACATCACTTTTTTTATGAAACGTTTCATCGACGAAAAACTTCCTATGTGGCGTCATATGTATTTTTACGAAGTTGATAATCTGAACGTGGAAATAACAGAGAACGGCAAAATTTGCAAATTCGAAGATAAAGCCAAATTCCTGTATCTCTGGGCAAAACGTTTAGACCAGTCAGGTGGTGTTTGCGTAATTCGAAGCACTTTTCTCCCTCCGGATATGTCGCTTCTGGAAGGGAAACGTGCTAAAATGTTCACTTTAAGGTTCAACGAAGATTAGTCTTTCAATACCGTAGTTTTTTTCTTCAAAAATTGTAATATTGCGTAGATAATAATTGCCGAAATCGACAAAAAGAACCAAATATCAAAATGAACAATTGAATTTATTCTCCCGTAATCCTGTATAATCCTGTATAAAGTTGAAGATAAATACAATCAGAACAACAGCAACAAAGCCGTCCTTTTCTTTTCTCAAGACTTTCTTAATCCTAAATTTATTATCGGGAGGTATCCAATTCCGGAAATTTGGAACGAACGCAGGCACTTTCGATGCCCAATTAATGTATTCATCTCCAAACTTTGTTCTCAAAAACATTTCCTCGGCAAACATTATTCTTTCGTAATACAACCAGAAACCCAAAATAAATACAACAACAAACCAAACAGAATTGCTAAGCATAGCAAGCCCGAGCCACATAAAGAAATTGCCCAGATAAAGTGGATGCCGGACGAGCGAATATGTCCCTGTTGTATTTAGCCGGTCGGCTATCTGCTCTTTTGTATTTCGTCCGGAGGTGCGGTCTGGTGTGTGCCCTACAGTATATATACGAATAGCAAAGCCAATCATACTTACAGCGAAGCAGGACAGGATATACCAATCGTCCAATCCTGTAAGATTCGGTCTTGCGTGCAATTTGTTGAAAATGAAAATGCCCAAAGCAACTAAAAGAGCAACTATCGGGAGTGTGCTTCTGTATCGGAAGAGGAAATTCCCGTGGCGATCGAATTCTTCAATTAGTGGCATAGAGACTTTTGAAAAAATTTACATTTACTAATATATGAAAAATAGTAAATATAAAAAATCAAAATTATAATACTTCTATAATCATAGCCACCGCTTCGCCTCCGCCAATGCAAAGCGAAGCAATGCCGAGCTTTTTGTTCATTCGGCGAAGTGCATAAATAAGCGTTGTAAGAATTCTGGCACCAGATGCACCAATTGGATGCCCAAGCGACACTGCCCCACCGCTAATGTTAATTTTATCTACCGGAATATTCAAAGTTTTCATTGCATAAATTGGCACAACCGCAAATGCCTCGTTTATTTCGAACAAATCAATATCATTTATTTCGAGATTTGCCTTTTTCAGAACCTTTTTGATTGCAGAAACCGGAGCTATGGTGAACCATTCGGGTGCACCTGAAAACGACGCGTGAGCAACAATTTTTGCCAACGGCTTCAAATTGTTTTGCTGAACATAGGTTTCTGATGCGACAACCAAAGCTGCTGCCCCGTCGTCGATAGAAGAAGCATTTGCAGCCGTAATAGTGCCGTCTTGCTTGAATACTGGCTTAAGATATGGTATTTTTTCAAATTTTACTTTTTCCGGTTCTTCATCTTTTTCGATAGAAAGCGATTCTTTTCCGATGCTTGCTTTGATTGGAACAATTTCGTCTGCAAAATAACCATTCGATTGTGCTTCCAATGCCCGCCTGTAACTTATTACTGCATATTCATCCTGCTCCTGACGTGAAATATTGTATTCAGAGGCACATTTCTCAGCCAGCAGCCCCATATGCGATTGACTGTAAATGTCCCAAAGCCCGTCGTAAATCATCATATCAATAAGCTCGGAATTGCCCATTTTATATCCCGAACGAGCCTTTTGCAAAAAGTAAGGTGAGTTGGACATTGATTCTTGCCCGCCAGCCACAATTACTTCGGAGTCGCCACAACGTATTGCCTGTTCGGCAAGCATTACAGATTTAAGCCCGCTTCCGCATACTTTATTTATGGTGGAGCATTCCACTGAATTCGGTAAATCTGCATAAATTGCTGCTTGCCGGGCTGGTGCCTGACCCACTCCGCCGGTAAGCACATTCCCCATAATCACTTCGTTTATGTCCTCTTTCCGGATATTTGATTGCACCACTGCTGCTTTGATTGCCTCTGCACCAAGCTTGGAAGCCGAAAAATCAGATAATCCACCCATAAAGGCACCGATTGGGGTTCTTTTTGCCGAAAGAATATATGCATTCATATAAACCTCAAATTTGACAAATAATTAACTAAAACGAAGAATTATTATAATTATTAGTTTATTGATGCTAATTTTTTAATAATAATTAAAAAATTAAAATAAAATTATTATTAATTAATTTTCAGATTTTTTGATATAAATCACTTATTTTAGTGAATATCTTATTGATATTTTTTGCATAATTTATTAATTTTGATAAGCTTATATTTGTGGCAAAGAAGATGGAAAATGTTGTTGAAAAAATCATTAAAGAGGATTTTTTAGAGATCCTTCCCTTTCAGATTGCCCTGATGGACAAAAACTACAAAGTAGTCTGGGCTAATAATCACTTCAAAAAATTTTACGGGGACGACAACATAAATAAAACTTGCTACTCTATCTGCAAGAAAAACCAGTTCCCTTGTCCGTATTGCAAAGTGCCGGAAGTAGTTCGTGGTGGCGAGCCGATGGTTGCCTACGAAGTCCTGACTGATTCGCTGGGAAGGAAATTTAACTATTCTGTCTTCTTTGTGCCGGTAAAAGATGAAAACGGAGAAATATCCCATATTCTCGAAATTTCTACTGAGCAGAAAGATTTAGGTTGGCAGAAAGAATATAATTTGCTTTTCGATTTAGTCCCTTGCTATATTACAATTATCGATAGAGATTTTTTCATCATCAGAGCAAACGATAAGTTCCGTGAAACTTTTGGCGACAGCAGAAGCAAAACCTGCTACGAAGCATACAAAAAACGTCGCACCGAATGTCAGAGTTGCCCGGCAGTGATGACATTCGAAGATGGGCAGTCCCACACTTCTACTCAAGTTGGTTTCAGCTCTAATGGTGATAAAACTTATTATCTTGTAACCACTGCTCCGATTGCTTCCGACGAGAAAGGCGTTTCGCTTGTGATGGAAATTGCATTAGATATTACTGAAATCAATAATTTGCAGGAACAACTAAAAATTGCTCACGATTTCTATACTTCTATTATTCAACACTCCTCCGAAGGAATAATTGCATTCGATGCAAAAGGAAAGATTCAAATCATTAACAATGCATTCCGCAGAATTCTGAACTGGCGCGAAACTAAGAAACCAAGCGTTAATTTTATCAACAAAATTCTTCCTGAAGAATTTTTCCGCAGCACCGAAGGCGAAGAAATGCTGATGAAACCTCGTGAAATTGAAATCCTGAATATTGATGGTGCAAAAGTGCCTGTGAATTTCTGGGCAATTGAACTACACGACAAGAAAAATTCGCTTGGAAGAGTTGCTTTTATGCAGGATTTGCGTCCTATAAAAGAAGCCGCTTACGAAAAAGATATTGTCAAGCAAGATATTAAAGATAATATTTTTGGTTCACTTGGCAAAGCTCTGGATATTTTGCAGGACGTTGTTGAATTAGAATTCAAAAGGCTTGAAGAAAAAATTGCAAACAAAGACGAAAATGGGATTAACGAATGTCTGGCTCTGCTAAAATTCAAGTTCGAACATACCCGCAAAGTGAAAAATGCTTTTGTCGAGTTTTCCAAGCGTCATAGAATTAATAAAGAAAAAATTAATGTGAATAATCTGTTAGACGAAGTATATCAGGATTTCAACGAGGCTGCCGTGCTTCATCATCTCGATTTCTTCGTTGAAAAGCCGAAAGAAAATCTGCTAATTGAGTGCAACCCGAAAGGAGTGAAAGCCTGTATTGATATTATGATTCTCAATTCGTTGAATGCTCTTTCCAAAGTGGACAACGAAGGGTATATTAAGCTGAAAGCATATCAGGATTTAGGTACTGTGGTTATCGAAGTGCAACACAACGCCTGCCGCAAAGGAATTGCTCCTCCGGCAAGTGTTATCAGAGAAGATTGCTTTGGGGTAAGCACTGCCGAAGCTATATTAAAAGAAAACTACGGGGTTATTGATATCATTTCGAGAAGTGGGGTTTGCACTTTTAAGATTAAGCTCCCGAAATAGTTCAAAGCCATCTGTATAACTCTGCGTATAGCGAATATCCGTATTTCGAAAAACTATCGAAATATGCCGTAAACCACTGAAAGAGTTTCACTCCGTTCTGCTGCGATTGTATTATATCCATTGCAGAACTTACTCCACCAGTGCGAACAACGTAGAACTCACTGCTTATGTTTTTTCTGCTTATATATTCCGCCGCGTATTTGCTTTTTTCGAACGAATTCTCTTTGAGCAGTTTTCCACTTAATCCACCACCAAAGATGGTAGTAAAGTAATCGTAATTTTTTATATCATTACTACTGACATACTTTTTGTAGTATTTATATCTTGTAGATGTGTTGCCGATATTAATTCCATCATATCCAAGTTCAATAAGCAAATCAATCAAAGCCGGAATTGCTTCTATTTCAATATCATTCGAAAATTTCACAATTACAGGCAAGTTGCGTTTGCGTTTTTTCAGATATTTCTCAGAAATAAACACTAATCTACTTGAAATATCGGTATCAATAATATTATGAGTTGAGCTATGATGTTCAACATTTGGGCAACTTTCGTTGAGTTCTATAAAATCTACCCCAGCTCTGTCGTATAGCTCAAATCCTTCGAGAATTCCACTTAGAATTTCATTTGGATTCATTCCCGCGTCTGCTGCAATCGAAGCTCCAACAGGACAACCTTGTTGCTTCTGAATTTTAGATAACCTTTTTGCAACTGCCGGGTGTCCTTCGTTTGGTAGTCCCATCCAGTTAGAGGCGCTCTCAGTTTCTGCATATGGAACAAATGGATGCAGAATTCCATTTTTTATGTTTCCCGAACGTGGCTTGCTTGTTGTTGTGCCTGCAAGAAAAGCACCGGCTCCCTGTTTATAGACTGTATCATAGCCCAGCCCTTTTTTGAACATACCTGCTGCATTAAAAATTGGAGAGCGAAATTCAATGCCCCATAAAGTCTGCTTTAATTCTTCTGGCGGCAGAGTCTGTTCAAAGTTCAGATTTGTTTCAAATGCTTTAAGGAATAATTTGCGAGAATACGAATATAGAAAAACCGGCACTACCGAAGGAAGCTTCAATATTTGCTTTCTTATAATGCTATCGAAACGAGCGGCAAATTCAATGAAATTCAATTCTTTGCTCCATTATAGTTCTTTGCGAAGTCGGGCAACAGGGATTTTAAGTTGTTCGCGATATTTTGCTACGGTGCGGCGAGCAACGTTATAGCCGCGTTCTTTGAGCAAATCGCTTATTTTATCGTCGCTGTAAGGTTTATCTTTGGGTTCTTGCTCAATAATATTTTTGATTTCTTCTTTGATTACAGTAGTTGAAACCTCTTCGCCTTCGTCATTTGGCAAGGACTCCGAAAAGAAGAACTTCAGTTCAAAAGTGCCAAACTGTGTTTGAACGTACTTGCCGTTTACTATCCGGCAAACAGTGGAAATATCCAGACCAGTGGCTTCGGCAACATCTTTGTAAATTAAAGGTTTCAAAGCCGAAATTCCGTAATCGAAAAATTCCCGCTGATGGTGAGCAATTGCTGTCATTACTTTTAGCATAGTTGCTTTTCTCTGACGAATTGCCTGAATTAAAAACTTTGCATCTTCATACTTTGAGCGTATCCACTCACGCGTTTCTTTATTTACTTTCTGGGATTTGATTTCTCTGCGCAGTCTCTCATAAGCAGACGAAAGCCTGATTTGTGGCATATTACCATCATTTACAATTATTGTGAGCTCGTCGTTGTCGTCTTTGACTACAATGAAATCAGGAATAACAGTGTTCATCTCTACAATATTGTCGCCACCACCGGGTTTTGGATTCAGTCGCTTAATGATGTCGAGCACGGCTTTTAGTTGCTCTTCTGTGATTTCGAATTGCTTGAGGAGAACGTGATAGTGTTTCTTTGCAAAAGCGTCATACCCATCCCGCAAAATATCTATTGCAAGTTTTTGAGTATCATTTGGATTTTGGATATGTTCTAACTGCGACAGCAAACACTCCTGAATTGTGCGGGAGCCTATTCCCGGCGGGTCGAGCGATTGAATAAGCTTCAAAATTCTTTCGGCTTGTTCAATATTTACCTGTTTTAGAATTCTTTCGCCATTATTTTCGTTTTTTTTCTGTAAGAACTTTTTGTAAAGCTCCATTTTGGGTATATTCTGAGCAATTTCCGGGTGCTCGTTTATAACATTTGAGAGCAACTGAGCGGCTTCTTCGCCAAGTGCATACATTCGGGCAGGGTTTTCCTTGTAGTAATCTATTGGTTTATTGTTCTTTTTCTCAAATTCACGTTTTTGTATTTCAAAATTATGATTAGCGATAAATGAATTTGTTTCATCAACGATTTCCTGAAGCTCGCGCCGCAGGTATCCATCGTCGTCTATGTTTCCTAATATATGCGAACCTAATAATAACTCTTCTTCTGTTAAATTCAGAACACGCAATTGCTGAAACAAATCTTCAATAACAGATGTAGGCGCATTAATTTGGTATGGCTCATAATCTTCGTATTCATCGTAATCGTCGCTTGATTTTCTGGACACTTCGCTTTCGTCCTGCCAAATCGCCTCGTAGTATTCAAACGGGTCCCGCTCGTCAATAATTAACTCTTTTTCTTCTCCTTCAAATTCACCATCGCCATCACTACTTCCCAACTCTTCGCCGGAAATAGTTTCATTAATAATTGGCTCTGCGTAGTTTATCTCTTCGCTGGGGAATAAATCAATTTCTTCGCCATCTAATAAATCGTCTAATTCCGATATTTCTTCGAGCATTGGGTTCGATTCAATTTCCTGACGTATCTGTTGCTCAAATTGCAAAACGGGCAACTGCAACAATTTCAGATATTGAATTTGCTGAGGTGTGAGAGTCTGCGTTAAAGTAGTTTTTAAATCAATCGATAATTTCATACAAGTATATGTTTATGATACATCAGTTATAAATAATTAACGAATTTAGTTTAAATATTATTTTTGCAATTGTTGCAAAAATCCACAAAATGGCATAATTTTTCCTTGCCGAGAAGCCTTTCGAGTGGCTCAGCCAAAAAATCAATCATAGAAATTCTGCTGCTTTTTCCGTTTTCAAGTGCCGGGTCGCATTCTTCGATTTTTTCGTAATACATATATTCCCCGCCAAAATTGCCGACACGAATAGGGAAGAGGTGGCACGAAAGCGGTTTTTTGAAATTCGTTTTGCCTTCGTTATATGCTTTTTCGAGTGCACAGAGAGCAATATCACCTTCGTAATAGACGAAGACGCAATCTCGTTTGTCTATGCAAACAGTTGTGTATTTACCGGGCTTTCCTGTGTAGAAACCATCTCTTTCGAGCACTTTTAGCGAGCGTTTGGATAAGTGTTTTTTTGTTTCTTCCAGGCAATTTTCGATTGCTTCAATTTCTTCGTTCAAAAGCGGTGCCCCATATTCTCCGGGAAAAGTGCAACACGCACCTTTGCATTTTTTCAAATTGCAGGCAAAGTAGGAAGAAACAATATTTTCATCAATTAATAAGTTGTCAAATTGATACATAAGCAACCTATATAAAAATAATATAAACAAAGTAAAAATAATTAAAATAAACGCTAATAACAAATTACAAGTTTTTAATGAACATATTCTCATAATTGATATATTTATGAATTTTTGTTAATATTGTCTCAAAAAATGAAAGACAAAATTAGGACAACTATTGAACTATATAAAAAAGACATCAAAACTAATTATATTAAAAATATATTAATTATGAAAAATATTGTGTGTGTTTTAAATTATTAATTATTATGAATTATTAAAATAAAATTAAAAATACTTTTGCGATATTTTCGATTAATAGTTATATTAACAAAAAATAATTATGAATACACAATTAACATATTATGTATTAAAATTAGGAGTTGAATATTGAATGTTTTTTACTCAATTATCAGAAATAAGGAGGTAAAATGAGAATTTTAGTTGTTGAAGACGAACGTAAGGTTGCAAATTTTATCAAGCACGGATTGGAAGAAGACCGCTATGTCGTAGAAGTAGCCGGCGATGGTGTGGCTGCTATCGAAATGGCAATGAACAATCATTTCGACGCTATTCTGCTCGATGTGATGCTTCCGGGCAAAGACGGATTTACTGTTCTGAAAGAATTGCGCGATAGCGGAGTTTCGACCCCAATCCTTATGCTTACTGCTCGCGGAACAACCGAAGACAGAGTTACCGGACTTGATTTAGGTGCAGACGATTATCTGCCAAAACCTTTTAGCTTTGAGGAACTTGCTGCACGCCTACGCTCGATTTTGCGTCGTAGTAGTCCCGAGAAATCAACTAAACTGCGTTGTGGCGACCTTGTTCTTGATACTGTGTCGCACCTCGCTTATCGTAATGGGCGCGAAATTGAGCTTACTACAAAAGAATACTCTTTGCTCGAATATCTTATGCGTAACAAAAACCGTATTCTTAGTCGCTCTACTATTACTCAGCACGTCTGGAAACACAATTTCGACCCGGAATCGAACATTATCGATGTTTACATAAAACGCTTACGTCAAAAAATTGAAAAAGACGACGGCAAGCCATTCCTCCAAAGTATTCGTGGGGTTGGCTACCGTATGAGAGAAACAAACCCCGATGATTAACCGTGCTTTTCCTTTGAACAAAAGGCGTTTGATACAATCAAACGCCTTTTGTTCATAAAGTTATGATTATTTATTTAATCAATTATTCTATTGCCTTGCCCCATTCTGACATATAAAAATTTTCGCCCAGCGGACGACGGCTACGTTCAGCCTTTTCTGTATTTTGATATTGCTCGGACAAACTATCGGGCGAGCCCTGATAACCAACTGCAATCACTGCCATTGGTGTGTGGTCTTCCGGAACCGAAAACTCTTTCATTAATTTTTCGGTATCGAAACCTCCCATCTGGTGAGTAACAAGTCCCTGACGAACGGCTTCATACGCGGTTGTTGCAGCCGCTGCACCACAATCATACCCAGCCCAACGGTTTTCCTCTCCGTTAAAGGAAAATTTATTAGCTGCAATAACTGCAATCAAAACGGGTGCGTTTACTGCCCAGCCTTGATTGAACTCAACAAGGCAATTGAAAAGTTTATCGTATGCCTCTTTGTTGGTGAATTTATCGCAAATGATAAATTTCCACGGCTGATCGTTGTAGCAAGATGGTGCCCATCTTGCCGCTTCGCACAAAGCAATTATCTGCTGGTGGCTTACCGGGCGATTAGCATCAAATGAACGCGGGCTCCACCGCTTTCTGCTTAATTCATTGATTTCTACGCTTGTTTGCGCTGGTTTTTCTATCATTTTAACTCCTCAAATCTTAAAAATTAATTAATGACTGCATCCGCAAGTCTTTTCGTGATAAGGATTATCGAACACAAAACCTTTTCCTCGTTCGTCTTCGATATAGTCAAGAGTTACGCCCATCAAATAAAAAATACTTTTTTTATCGACAATGAAAATATGGTTACGAACTTTGTAAGTTAAATCATTGTCGTTTTGCAAAGTGTCGAAGCCGATAATATAGTTCATACCACTGCAACCGCCGCTTTTGGTAGCAATACGGATAAACATATCGTCAGGTATGTTGTTTTCAGCTTTAATTTGCGATATTGCTTCGATGGCACGCTCCGAAACAAATATATGATCAGATGTGTCTATTCCCTCAATATCAGGGATAATTCTTTCGCAGTCTGTGCGAATTTCTTCCATTTTTTCTCCTTTAATCATAATCAAGAAAACAATTATCTTCAAGTGGATGTGCACGGCAGGTAAGAATGTAGCCGTTTTTTCTTTCTTCATCGGTAAGTGCTTCGCTTATGTCCATATAGAAACTACCGCTTACTGCCTTTGCCCGGCAGGTCGAGCAGGCACCAATCTGGCAGCTGTAGGGTGGCATATAGCCTTCTTTTTGCAATGCACTTACAATCGTATCTTCAGGTTCGACATTTACCTCAAATGTCTCGCCATATAGTTTAATTTTTACACGCCTTGGTAATATTTCTACATCAGGCTTTTTCTGTTCATTATGATGAAGTGTTTCCTCAGCAGTAAATGATTCTTTATGTATTTGGGTTTTGTTTACTGCAAGTATTTCAAGTGCATCGAGCACTTGTTTCATCATTCCCGATGGACCACACAGAAAATGCTCACGTTCGCGAAAATCCGGGGCATTCTTCTGCAACAAAGCTGTCAGATTTAATGCTGTAAAGCGTCCTTTGTGTCCTTGCCAGTTGTTGTTGTATTGCGTTAGTCCGAATATTATTTTCAACCTGCTGCTATATTGCTTTTCGAGTTCCAATAATTGCGTGCGAAAAATTATTGATTCAATTGTTCTGTTTGAATATAGCAAAAGTATTTTCGAATTATCTTCAACCTTTAGAATTGATTTTAAAATTGAAAAAATCGGGGTAATCCCGCTTCCAGCAGCATAAAGGATATAATTTGCGTTTGGATTTGCGTCGAAATTTGGCACAAACGCGCCAATAGGCGGCATAACATCTAAATAATCGCCGACTTTCAATTTTTCATTAAGATAAACCGATAGATTTCCATCGGGCATTTTTTTTACTGTTACCATTATCGGTTCGTCCCAGTGTGGTGAACTCGAAATTGAATATGCCCGGCGGTCTGCCGGGTTGCCATCAGGCAGCTTGATAGTAAGATATTGACCGGGCAAATAAGTAAAAACTGATATTAATTCCTCTGGTAGTTCGAAAACAATTGAAACTGCTTCGGGGGTTTCTCTGATTATTTTGCTTACTTTTAATTTATGAAAATCAATAGCCATAATAATTCACTTGAAATGTTAAAAACCAAGTTCGAAACGAGCTATTTCGCTCATCATTGATTTGTCCCAGGGTGGGTCGAACGTAAGCAAAACTTTTGCGTTTTTAACGCCTTCAATTTGCTTAATTCGTTCCTGCACTTCTGCGGGAAGCGACATCGCTTCTGGACAACTCGGGGACGTAAGAGTCATTAACACTACAACTTCGTTTTGTTCCGTAATAGCAATATCATAAATCAGCCCCAAATCATAAATATTCACAGGGATTTCTGGATCGAAAACTCCTTTTAATTCGTTTATTACTTTTTCTTCTAATTCCTGCGGTGAGATATAATTATCGCTCATATTTGCTCCGTGCTTACTTTTGTTGTAGTGTGATTGTCCAACGCATTTAGCATTGTGTGCCAGGCAAGGCTTGCACATTTTACACGTGCCGGAAACTCACGCACTCCACAAAACACAGCAAGTTTTCCCAAGTTTATTACATCTGCATTCGACGAGGGATCCGAAGTAACAACCTTATGAAATTGCTCAAATAGTTCCTTTGCTTCCTCAATTGTCTTACCTTTCAGCAGTGTTGTCATTATCGAAGCGGAAGCTTTCGAAATTGCACATCCCGCACCTTTGAACCTTACGTCTTCAATTTTCCCGGTTTCCTCATCAACAAGAATGAAAACTTCTATCTGGTCGCCGCAAAGTGGATTATGTCCTTCGGCGTGGCGATTGCAGGTAGGCAATTCACCAAAATTGCGTGGGTTTTTGTTGTGGTCTAATATAACCTGCTGATATAATTCTTTTAGTTCTTCCATTACAAATCCTAACTAAACATTTTTATTACTTTTTGAATAGATTGTGCTAAGATATCGATCTCTTGCTTTGTGTTGTAGAAAGCAAATGAGGCACGAGTTGTTGCAGGCACCCCGAACCGTCGCATAATTGGCTCTGTGCAATGGTGACCTGTTCGCACAGCAATTCCATCGACGTCAAGCATTGTTCCAACGTCGTGCGGATGCACATTTTCCAGAACGAACGATACAACACTTGCTTTTCGCGCAGCATTGCCAATTATCTTTAATCCATCTATTTCAGATAATTTCTCTTGTGCGTATCTAAGCAACTGACTTTCGTGTTCTATGATAAAATCAAAGCCAATTTGACTAACATATTCAATTGCTTTCCCAAGCCCTATTGCACCTTCGATATTGGGTGTGCCGGCTTCGAATTTGTAAGGCAGATCGTTGTAAATAGTTCGCTCGAACGAAACCGATTTGATCATATCTCCGCCGCCTTGATAAGGGTTCATCTTTTCAAGGTAACTTTGCTTTCCGTAGAGAATTCCAATGCCGGTGGGACCATATATTTTATGCCCGGAAAATACTATAAAATCACAGCCGAGCTTGCGAACATCAATTTTTATATGCTGAATTGATTGTGCGGCATCAACAAGAACAGGTATTCCTTTAGAATGGGCTTTTTTAATAATTTCCTCAATCGGGTTAATCGTTCCGAGTGAATTCGAAACATGCACAACCGATACAAATTTCACTTTGTCGGTGAGCATTTTTTCAAACTCTTCGAAAATCAATTCCCCGGCGTCATTAATTGGAACTACACGTAATTTTGCACCTGTTTCCTCGCATACTATTTGCCAGGGAACAATGTTAGAGTGGTGCTCCATATGAGTAATCAATATTTCGTCGCCTTCTTTTAATCGGGGTCGCACAAAACTATGAGCAACCAAATTTATGCCTTCGGTTGTGCCTCGCGTGAAAATTATTTCATTTGTATTGTTTGCATTTATAAATTCTTTGATGATTTTACGCGATTTTTCGTATTCATCAGTTGCTTCCTGACTTAGCCGATGCACACCACGATGAATATTGCTGTTATAGTTCAGATAATAATCAGAAATAGCAGAAATCACACATTTGGGCTTCTGCGTTGTTGCTGCATTATCAAGATACACCAAAGGTTTCCCATACACCAACCGATTGAGCACAGGGAAATCCTGACGAATTTCTAATAATCTTTCCTGGAGATTGCTCATCTTAGCTTTCCTGCAAGTTTGCTTTCAAATAGTTCTGACAGCATATTTTGCACCTGCGGAATTTCAATTTTTTCAATAATTTCTTCGCCAAAAGCCGCAAGCAGCAAATTCCGTGCATTTTCGTAACTTATTCCTCGGGCTCGCAGATAGAACAACTGCTCTTCATCGAGTGTGCCCGAAGTTGCACCGTGAGAACATTTTACGTCGTCAGCGTAAATTTCAAGCTCCGGTTTTGTATTAATTGTTGCTTCATCCGATAGCAATATATTTTTGTTCGATTGATATGCATTCGTTTTTTGGGCATCTGGTCTGACTAATATTTTGCCATTGAATACAGCTGTTGCATTATCGCCGACTATGCCTTTATATACCTCATTGCTAAAGCAGTTTGGCAGAGCGTGGTCCATAAATGTGTGATTATCAATGTAGTCGTTCTTATCGGCAAAATAAAAGCCATAATAATGTGTTTCGGTATATTCTCCCACTAATTTTGTATTCAGATTGTTTCGGACAAATTTCCCATCGAGAGTGAAGGTAATATCGTTGAATACTGAATTTCGGTCTTGCTCGACGTTTGTTCGCCCAATGAAAATGTGTGTATCGGGCAGAATTTGCGTTCTCACAAAGTCAAATCGGGCAGATTGGGCTATCTTTATTTCAGTCAAAGCAACGGAAATTGTATCGAATTCTCCGATTTTCTGATAAGTTTCAATGAATTTTGCCTGTGCATTCTCTTCTACTGAGATATAAGCCCTCGGGAAAATGGAAGTTTGCGACAAATTTCCGTCAAAAATTTGTAGCAGATGCACCGGATACTCAATTACCGAATTTCGCTTAATTCTTATAAAAGTAATGTCTTCAAAAAATGCTGAATTCAGATTTGAAAATACATCGCTTGCAAGCTCAAATTTAATATTATTCCAGTCCAATCCATTCGAAATAGCTTGCGAAAGTGTTACTATTTCTAAATCTTTGTCGATAATTATCGAAAATTCCTTGCAAAATTTTCCATTATTAAAAACAAGCACATTTGCTTTTAAGTCCTGAAAAATAAATTTATCAACTGTTTTGCAGTCCAGAGTTGGAAGGGCAGCCAATTCAAAATTGTATTTATTCAAAAATGCAAAATTTGTGTACTTCCATTCTTCCATTTTTGGTGTGGGAAGCTGGTCCGAGAGAACACGTCCGAAAGCCTTCGCCTTGAATTGAGCAACTTCATCAGGTAAATTGGATGCCTTCAAATATGTGTCGAACTTGTTGGCAAAGTTTTCTATGAATTTACTTTTAATTTCCATTGCTACACCTGTGTTAGTCTTTAATCCAGTCATAGCCTTTCTCTTCGAGTTCGAGTGCAAGTTCTTTCCCGCCGGATTTCACAATGCGTCCCTTGTAGAGAACGTGAACGTAGTCAGGAACAATGTAGTTTAGCAAACGCTGGTAGTGCGTAATCACAAGGAAAGAGTTATCCTTGCGACGAAGCTTATTCACACCGTTTGCTACAATTCGAAGTGCATCAATATCAAGCCCCGAGTCGGTTTCGTCGAGCACTGCAAGCACAGGGTCGAGCATAGCCATCTGAAATACTTCGTTGCGTTTCTTTTCGCCACCAGAGAATCCTTCATTAACTGAACGATTAAGAAACGATTGCTCAATCTCGACCATTGCTGCTTTTTCCTTTATCATCGAAATAAAATCAAATGCATCGAGTGGCTCCAGATTTCTGTATTTTCTGATTTCATTTACTGCCGATTTTATCAGATTTGTATTCGAAACACCCGGTATTTCCACAGGATACTGAAATGCTAAGAACATTCCTTCTCGAGCACGCACTTCCGGCGGCATTTCAAGTAAGTTTTTCCCGTTGAATAGCACTTCGCCTTCTGTTACCTCGTATCCGGGTTTGCCTGCCAGCACAGACGCAAGAGTGCTCTTGCCTGAACCGTTCGGACCCATTATCGCGTGTGTTTCGCCCGGATTTATTTCTAAATTAATACCGTGCAAAATTTCCGTTTCGTTAATTTTTGCTTTCAGATTCTTTATTGATAACAATGCCATTTTTTTTATCCTTTATACTTATTATTAAATTTATTATCCAACCGAACCTTCCAAACTAACTGATAGTAGTTTCTTTGCTTCAACAGCAAATTCCATTGGAAGATTATTCAGCACTTCTTTTGCATAACCGTGAACAATCAGTGCAACAGCGTCTTCTGTCGATATTCCGCGTTGGTTGAGGTAAAAGATTATATCTTCGGAAATTTTGGAAGTTGTTGCTTCGTGTTCTACTATTGCTGTTTGATTTGCAACTTCAAGATATGGGAAAGTGTGAGCCCCGCACTTATCGCCCAACAGCAGCGAATCGCATTGCGAAAAGTTGCGGGCACCATCTGCTTTCTTGCTGATTTTTACAAGTCCGCGGTAGCTATTATCACTACGTCCCGCCGAAATACCTTTCGAAACTATACGGCTTTTGGTATTTTTGCCTAAATGTATCATCTTTGTGCCGGTATCTGCCTGCTGAAAATTATTTGTCAGAGCAACCGAATAGAATTCTCCCACAGAATTATCGCCTTTTAGAACGCAACTCGGATATTTCCACGTAATTGCGGAACCTGTCTCCACTTGCGTCCAGCTTATTTTTGAATTTTCACCTTCGCATAATCCACGTTTGGTAACAAAGTTATAAATTCCGCCTTTGCCTTCCTTATCGCCAGGATACCAGTTCTGAACAGTTGAGTATTTTATTTCTGCATTTTTATGAGCAACAAGTTCGACCACCGCAGCGTGTAGTTGGTTTTCGTCGCGCATTGGGGCAGTGCAACCTTCGAGATAACTTACGTAACTTCCCTCGTCTGCAATAATCAAAGTCCGTTCAAATTGACCAGTAGAAGAAGCATTTATTCGGAAATAAGTTGATAGTTCCATTGGGCAACGCACACCTTTCGGCACATACACAAATGAACCATCGCTAAACACAGCTGAATTAAGCGCCGCAAAGTAGTTGTCTGTGTATGGAACAACACTGCCTAAATATTTTTCTACAAGTTCGGGATGAGTGTGCACTGCTTCGGAAATTGGACAAAAAATTATTCCCAGTTCTTCTAACTTTTCTTTGAATGTAGTTGCAACAGAAACGCTATCGAGCACAGCATCGACTGCCACTCCGGCAAGCCGTTTTTGCTCTTCGAGCGGAATACCCAACTTTTCATATGTCTTCAGAATTTCCGGATCAACTTCGTCCAAACTCTTGTATTTATTGAAGTTCTTTGGTGCAGCATAATAATGAATGTCCTGATAATCAATCGGTGGATATTTCACTTTTGCCCAGTTCGGCTCTTTCATTTTTTGCCAATGACGAAAAGCACGCAACCGCCATTCGAGCAAGAAATTCGGTTCGTTTTTCTTTGCAGAAATAAAGCGAATTACGTCCTCGTTCAAACCTTTTGGGGCAAGTTCCTGTTCGATATTCGACACAAAGCCGTATTTATATTCACTTTCTGCAAAATCGTCCAAAATTTTATTATTATCCTGTTCCATTATTCTATCCTATATATTGTTTTTCAAATTTGCTATTGTTGTATTTTTAAATATGTTGTTTATTTGCTCCTGCAGGTTCATTATCGGACTGCGAATATCGCAGATTTCAGTACGCGAGCAGCAGCTTCCGTCATTATCGGCACATTCTACAATGCTTGAACGTTCATCGAGAGCGTTCATCAATTCTTCTACTGTAATTTCATTAATTTGCTTAACTAACTTATATCCGCCTTTAACTCCTAATTGAGACACCAGCAAACCCTTTTTCATCAACGTTTGCAATAGCTTGGACAAAAAGTCGTACGGCAGCGATAATTTTTCGGCAATTTCTTTTGCTGTATTTGTTCTCGAGCTGTTTTCAGCAATATATTGCAATGCCATTATTGCATATTCAACTTTTTTTGATAATTTTATCATCTTGCAAAAATAATTTATCAATTAATCAAAAATAATGACGTTACAAAAATACGATTATTTTTATCCGAATTTAAAAAAATATACTATTTCAATGAAAAAATCGTTTAAAATTTAAATAAACCTAATCTTACTTATGAGGAGAATTTATGGACGCTAAACTTCCCAGATTAGCAATTATTGGTTACGGAACTATGGGGCACGAAATCGAAAAAGCTGCACTTAGCAATGGATTCGAGGTTGTCTCAAAATACGATATCGATAATCCTATTGTTGAAGAAACAAAATTTGATTTTGATGTTGCTATCGATTTTTCTATCGGGCGTGCTGTTTATGACAATGCTTGCATTCTTGCCAGGAACGGGAAAAATTTCGTTATTGGTGCAACCGGCTGGTACGATAGCTTGGAGCTGGTTACAAATATTGTGAAAAAGTATGATGTCGGAATGCTTTGGAGCCCGAATTTTTCTATCGGAATGAACATTTTTATGAAAATTGTGCAGGTTGCGTCCAAACTGATTAATTTAGCACCGGGATATGATATTTTCATTGTGGAAACTCACCACAAACGCAAAAAGGATGCTCCATCAGGCACTGCAATATCGCTTGGCGAAATAATTTTACGCGAATTTAAGCACAAAGACCAGCTTCTCTTTGGTAATCCAGATGGTGCGATTTTGCCCGAGATGCTTCAGATTTCGAGTATTCGCGCCGGCGACTATCTGGGCAAGCACACAGTTACAATTGATTCCCCTGTTGATACAATAGAACTTACACACAATGCCAAAAACCGTGAAGCATTTGCCGCGGGCGCCTTGCTTGCCGCTTCCTGGATACAAGGCAAAAAAGGTGTGTTCAAATTCGATGATATTCTTGACCAAATCTGGTTCGCCGAACGCGAGTAGTCTTTTTTCGATAGTGCAGTTGATTTATAAATCATAGACAGCAGAGAGCAAAAGTCTCTGCTGTCTTATTTTGAGTTAAACTGGTATGCATTCCATTTTTTCTTTTCTTCTAACAGAATGATTTTCATAAATTTCAATTTTCTTCTTTGGTTTTTCAAGAACAGTTTCGAGCATTCCAAGTCCCAAGCAGTTGAATTCTCCAATGCCGCATTGGTAAGCAATTCGCAATATTTCGGGTTCGCTTCGGATTGTAACGGGTGCAATAAATCCTTTGAGTTTATATTCTTCGAGCGAGCCCTCGCGAATAGTTACGAGTTTGCTTACTCCTTCGCTGCCACCTTTGATTTCCACATATTCACTGTCGAATTCAATATCAATTCTACCTTTAAATTGAGCTTTGTGTATTATTTCATACTTCCTGCGTAAATTATAAGCAATTGCTCCTGCTGTTTCGCTTTCGTTTATTCTGTAAAAATGCAGTATTTTGTTCCCATTGCTGAACATTACTTTTGAAATTACTGTTGGAGAAAGCATTACAAACTTTCTTTCGTAATCAAATTCGGGTTCAGGCAGTTGCTTGATGCTTTTAAAATAAAATTCCGAATATCCGTTGTAATTCTCGATTTTCAATACTTCGCGGGATTTCAGCGTTGAGATAATAATTGGTGCTAAATCATCTTCTATTGGAGCCGAGAATAGTAATTTTACATCTCCAAATCCGGAGTATGAAGATTGTGTTACTTTTGAATTAGGACACAGCAATTTGGAGAAAGTGAAAAGCTTATTGTTTGGCAATATCCGAATGCTTTTTTGATTATCGGAAATCCAGGAGTGAAATTTTACAGGTGAATAATAAAGAATACTTGCAATCGAACTAAACAGCAGGTAGTTGTAGTTGATGGGGATGGAAAACCGAAGCTCTTTTGGACTGAGTAATAATTCTAATCTCATACCGTATCACGAAAAATTCTACAAATCAATTAAATTTTGAGGCTAAAAAGTCGGTCGCCGACTTGGAGTGAAAATAGTGAGGAAAGAAGTTCTGACAATAAATTAATAAAAAATAATCATATATGCAAGTATATTTTAATGATTTTTTCATATTTTTTTATAATTTATTGTCAATTAGGATAATTTTATTTTTTTTCTTAATTTGTAAAGACTTATTGTAATTAATTGAGCAAGAATAATGAAAAAATTCAAATCCGAAATTAAAATTACTTTACGCGAAGGTATTCTTGATGTTCAAGGCAAAACTGTCGAAAACGCTTTGCATTCTATGGGCATTCCCGAAATCGCTCACGTTCGAATCGGACGGTTTGTAACAACTGAAATTTCTGCCGAAACACAGGAGCAAGCCTTCGAAATTATTGATAAAGCTTGCAGGCAACTAATTGCCAACCCAATTATTGAAGATTATTTCATTGAATTGAAGGAAATTTAAGTAATGAAATTTGGCGTAATTACTTTTCCCGGTTCTAATTGCGACCACGATGCAATTTTTGCAACTCAAAGCTGTCTCGGCGAAGATGTTGTTAATCTTTGGCACAAAGACACACAAATTCCGAATGATATAGATTGTGTTGTAATTCCCGGCGGATTTTCCTACGGCGATTACCTGCGATGCGGAGCTATTGCTCGTTTCTCACCAATTATGAAGTCAGTCGTTGATTTTGCTAATCGTGGCGGGCTTGTGATTGGTATTTGCAATGGATTCCAAATCCTTACAGAGGCACAACTGTTGCCCGGTGTGCTTCTTCGCAATACAAACATGCAATTTATTTGCAATGACGTTTGGCTAACCGTCGAGAACACAAATACTCCATTCACGAATTTAATCGAAAAAAACACTGTGCTACGCATTCCAATCGCTCACGGCGAAGGCAACTATTTTGCTGATGCTGATACTATTAAACGACTTGAAGACAATAATCAGGTTGTCTTCCGCTATGCAAACCCACAAGGCGAAGTTACAGACGAGGCTAATCCAAACGGCTCGATTAATAATATTGCCGGAATAATTAACGAAAAAGGAAATGTGTTAGGTATGATGCCTCATCCCGAACGCTATTCCGACAAAATTCTCGGCTGCGACGATGGGCTTGTTATTTTTAAATCTATTGTTAATTACATCAATTCTAAATAAAGGTTGTTATGGAAACATTGGCTTTTATCGGCACTCTCGGGCTTCCTGAAATTCTTATTATTTTGCTCATTATTGTCGTGCTTTTTGGAGCAAAAAAAATTCCGGAGCTTATGCGCGGGCTTGGCACCGGAATTAAAGAATTTAAAAAGGCTTCGTCCTTAGACGAAGACGAGCACAAAGACAACAAAAAAATTGAACCATAGGGAGCAATGCTGTGTTTGATGTTGGCGGCGGTGAACTTCTTCTGATTTTGCTCGCTATTGTTATTCTTTTCGGTCCGAAGAAAATACCGGAAGTTGCTCAGTTTCTGGGCAAAGGTATTCGTCAGTTCCGTCAGGCTCAATCCGAAATTCAAACTCAGATAAGTAAAATTCAACAGGAAGTTTCCGACGAAATCAACGTTATTAACAAAGAAATTGATATTAACAATAGTGAAACTGCTGTAAAACCTGAAAATTTAATTCGTCAGGAATTACCTAAAAATCAAGAAACACAGATAAATAATAATCAAGGAAATGAAGAAAATGATAAACTACGGTGATTTCTTAAAGAAAATCCAAAATAAAGAGACAACTTGTGTAGATTTTACAAATGAAATTCTCGATAAAATTGAAAAAAATAAACATTTAAATATTTTCATTTCTGTTTGCAAAGAAAAAGCTCTTGCCCAAGCTTCGGAAAGCGATAAACGTTTCTCTGACGGCAACCCCCGCAAGCTCGAAGGTATGATAGTTGCTATAAAAGACAATATTTCTACAAAAGGCATTCGCACAACCTGTGCTTCGCGTATGCTTGAAAATTTCGAGCCAATCTATGATGCAACTGCTGTGGAACGCTTGATTGCCGAAGGAGCCGTCATCATCGGCAAAACTAACTTAGACGAATTTGCTATGGGAAGCTCAAACGAAACTTCCTATTTCGGAAATGTTCTTAATCCATTAAATACTGAATACACTCCGGGTGGTTCGTCTGGTGGTTCGGCGGCTGCTGTTGCTGCCGGGCTTTGCCACGTTGCATTGGGTTCGGACACAGGCGGTTCTGTTCGCCAACCTGCTGCATTTTGCGGAACAATTGGGCTTAAACCAACCTATGGACGTATTTCCCGTTGGGGGCTTGTCGCTTTTGCTTCTTCTTTAGACCAAATTGGTATTCTTGCTTCGGATACTGCCGACACTGCCCGTGTGCTCGATGTTATCTCGGGTGCAGATGCAAAAGATAGCACTTGTGCAAACGTTCCACCTTCGCATACTTTCGATAATTTGCACAACTTGCCCGAAAAATTTGCATTCGGAGTTGTAAGCGACGAACTATTAAATAATTGTTCAGAAGATATTGTGCGTGCTTACTCTTATTATGTAGATAAATTGAAATCCATCGGTGGCGAACCCAAAGAAATTTCTTTTACTAACCCGAATATCTGGATACCAACGTATTATATTTTAGCAACAGCCGAAGCGTCGTCTAACCTGTCGCGTTATGATGGAGTTCGGTATGGTTTTCGTGCAGAGGGCGAAGGCGATTTTGTTGCCCGCACTCGTTCCGAGGGCTTTGGTATGGAGGTGAAACGTCGGATAATGCTTGGGACTTTTGTGCTATCGTCTGGTTACTACGATGCTTACTACACTAAGGCACAAAAAGCCCGCCGTTTGATATATAACGACTATAACAGAATATTTAAGGAAGTTGATGTTTTGCTAATGCCGACAACGCCCACTCCTCCGTTCAAAATCGGAGAAAAAATAAATGACCCGATTGCAATGTATTATTCCGACTTTTTTACAATATCAGCCAATCTTGCTGCAATACCTGCGCTATCGTTCCCCGCAGGGACTGCTGCCAATGGTTTGCCGATTGGCTTGCAATTGCAATCCAAACATTTCGACGAACATTTGCTATTGCAACTGACAAATGCATTATCAAAATAAAATTATTTTGATTGCAAACAGTCTAATTGTTTTTTATCAGTAGTGATTTATGCGGAAGAAACTATTTTTTACAAACGGCAATGCTTTGCAGGCGGGTGTTGCATATTGCGTAGGGCAAAACTATGCGGCTCACGCTCGTGAAATGGGTTCGGCTGTGCCCACTTCTCCGATAATTTTTATCAAGCCGCCTTCTTCGATAATTTATGATGGCGAAAATATTATATTGCCAAAAATTTCTAAAAATGTTCATTACGAGTGCGAGCTTGTTGCCGTTATTGGCAAAGATTGCCACAATATTACAAAAGAACAGGCAACTGATTTTATTGCCGGCTATGGCGTGGGAATAGACGTAACTATGCGCGACCTTCAAGCTGAGGCAAAAAGCAAGGGGCATCCTTGGGCTATTGCAAAAGGGTTTGCAACGAGTGCACCTATCTCGAAAATTATTCCTGCCAGCGAAATTTCATCGAACTATTTCGATATTGAACTCTACCAGAATGGCTCTCTTCGCCAAAAAACTAACACTTCGCAAATGGAACGTAGCATTGAAGAGCTTGTTGCTTTTCTTTCGACTGTATATTATCTCGAAGAAGGTGATATTATCTTTACCGGCACTCCCGAAGGAGTCGGACCAATTGCCCGCGGCGACAAACTTAAAGCAGTGTTGCGTGGATATGTGGAATTAAACGTTGGCGTCGAATAAAAAATGAATGATTATCGCAAGTATTTGGACCCGAAAACTGTTGCAAAAGTTGGCAATTTGGAACTTGTTGCCAGATTGGTTGTCGAAGGCTTCATTACAGGGCTTCACCGTTCGCCTTATCACGGGTTCAGCGTCGAATTTGCAGAACATCGTGCCTACCGTCCGGGAGATGAAATAAAATATCTTGATTGGAAAGTTTTTGCCCGAACCGGGAAATATTACGTTAAAGAATTTCAGGAAGAAACAAACTTACGTTGCACAATTGCTATTGATGCAAGCCGTTCGATGGCTTATGCTTCGAACGGCAACATTTCGAAATACGAATATTCTGCCTATCTTGCGGCGGCATTGTCTTTGCTTATGATACAGCAAAGAGATGCTATCGGGCTTACTCTTTTCGACAACGGCATCCGCACTTTTCTTCCGCCTAATTCCAAGCCTTCGTATATGCGTCAAATTCTAAAAACATTAGAGCAAAACTCACCGGCGAATGATACCGGGACTGCTTCTGCTTTGAATCTGCTCGCCGAAAAAATCCGTCGACGTGGGCTTGTTATTGTTTTCAGTGATTTCTTTGATAATCCTGACGATATTTTAACGGCTCTCAAACACTTCCGCCATAAAAAACACGAAGTGATTGTCTTTCACGTTCTCGACCCCCGGGAAATTGATTTTAAGGTCGGTGCTTCTGCTAATTTTGTCGATATGGAATCGGGCGAAACTATGCTAACCAATCCATATCAAATTCAACTTGCTTACAAAAATGCTGTCAATGATTATATTAATTTTCTGAAAAAAGAATGCCTGAATCACCAGATTGACTACAACCTTCTCGATACCTCTGCAAGCTACGACCACGCTCTCTCGAGCTACCTTGTGAAACGCAAAAAAATGTAATTTGTCGGGCTAATTTTTTAAAGCAATACAATTGAATATTTGAGATGAAAAAAAGGAAGTTATTGCATTTTGCCAATAACTTCCTTTTGCAAGCGGAAAAAAACAGAAATTTATGGCTTATAAGTTAGGTCCGAGCATTTTTTCCGGGCGAACGTATTTGTCGAATTCTTCTTCTGTAAGAATTCCAAGCTCGACAGCTGCCTGCTTCAAAGTTAGCTTATTCTTATGTGCGTGTTTTGCAATTTTTGCAGCATTATCATAACCAATATATGGATTAAGTGCAGTAACAAGCATTAATGTATTTTGAACGTAATAGTCGATTTTTTCTTTGATTGGTTCTATTCCGGCGGCGCAATGTTCTTCGAACATCAGGCAAGTATCCGAAAGCAGACGGACGCTTTGCAGGAAATTATAGATAATCACCGGCTTAAACACATTCAATTCAAAATTGCCCGAAGCACCACCAAAATTAATTGCCGTATCATTGCCAAATACCTGAACGCATACCATAGTCATTGCTTCTGACTGAGTTGGATTTACTTTCCCGGGCATAATCGATGAGCCGGGCTCATTTTCTGGTATGCTGATTTCACCTAAGCCACAACGCGGACCGGATGCAAGCCAGCGAATGTCGTTAGCTATTTTCATAAGTGAGGCTGCAAGTGTTTTTAGTGCACCGTGTGCAAAAACAAGTGCGTCGTGTGCTGCAAGTGCCTCGAACTTGTTTGGTGCCGAAACAAATGGCAATCCTGTTAGTTCTGCAATCTTTTTGGCAGTTCGTTCAGCAAATTCCGGATGAGCATTTAATCCTGTTCCAACCGCAGTCCCACCAATTGCAAGTTCGTATAAATCCGGCAATACTTTGTTTATTCTCTGCAATGCCTTGTCTAATTGATGAACATAAGCAGAGAATTCCTGCCCGAGCGTTAGCGGAACAGCATCCTGCAAGTGAGTTCGTCCCACTTTTATAATGTCTTTGAACTCTTCTGATTTCTTGGCTAATGTATCACGCAATTTCGTAACGGCTGGAATTAATTTCCGTACGATTTCCTCTGCTGCTGCAATGTGCATTGCAGTTGGGAATGTATCGTTTGAGCTTTGCGATTTGTTTACATCATCGTTTGGATGAACAGGTTTTTTGCTTCCAAGTTCGCCACCGGCAATTTCAATTGCACGGTTGGAGATTACTTCGTTTGTGTTCATATTAGTTTGAGTGCCGGAACCTGTTTGCCAGATAGAAAGCGGAAAATGAGCGTCTAATTTGCCCTCGATTACTTCGTCGGCTGCTTTCACAATTAGTTCTGCCTTTTCTTTTGGCAGAATTCCCAAGTCAGAATTAACCAATGCTGCTGCTTTTTTCAATATGCCCATTGCGCGAATAATTGGGCGGGGCATCTTTTCAGTCCCGATTGCAAAATGAATTAATGAACGGGCTGATTGAGCTCCATAGTAAAATTCATTAGGGACTTCAATTTCGCCCATTGTGTCTTTTTCAATACGTGTTGCCATTTTTCTCCCAAAAGTTTTTTAAAAGTAAAAAAACGTATTTTTTCGAACTATATTATTATATAATCGAGAAGTTCAAGTTTAATTAAACTTTTGATTTATCCTATTTTTTCTTAAATTTAAAAGTTTATATGGAGTTGCTATGCGTAAATTATTGTTTTTGGGATTTTTATTAATTCTGTTTTCCACTGAATTGTTTTCGCAACCTTTGAAGGTGCAGCGACCAAAACAAAAGGAATTGCCCAAATTTGAATTATCTTTCGATTACCAGATGAGCAATGCCTCCACTTATTTTAGTAGCAAAGGTAATATTGTCTCCCGGGCAGTCGATACAGTGCCAATTATCAAGAACGACTCGATTATTGGATACAAAAAATACACATTCCAGCTTGCAAGGTATTACTTTATTCCAAATTTCAAATGGAGAGCAACAAAGAACTTTACCATAAATGCAAATTTATCTTTTGTCTATTCAAATCATAACGAAAAATATACTTACGACTCCAACTACAGGCAAGCCACAAAAGCCGATTTCCATATGTTTCAGGTGGAAAATCTGAAACTAACAGGCGAGTATTCGATTTTAGATGGCAATACAGGATTGTCTTTGATTGGGGGTGTCTATGTGCCGTTTGGATACTATCGCGGGCAGGACGACCCACATTATGATTTTCTTTGCGACGGGGCTTTCGAACTTCTTGCCGGGGCTAATTTTAAGCAGACTATTGATAATGTCAATATCGAACTTGGCAGTATTTACAACTGGCGCGACGAAGATTTGAAACCAAGATTTATTTTTAATTCGAAGCTTGGGATTGTATCAGTTCCGGGAACACAGCTTTTGTTCTTTGGGCGTTATTTTCTTCCGCTTGGAGATAATGCAAAACTGCCAAAATTCGATTTACGTCGTCGTCCGCTGAACGAAGAAACTTTACAGGTTGGCGCCGGATTTAATATTTTGTTCGATAATGATGTTTTCATCAATACCGGCTACAATCTGAATATAGCCGGCAAAAACGCTCTTGGAAATGGTGTTTTCAACGTAATGATTGGTTACCGCTTTTAGTTATGAAGTCCGATGAATACTATATCAAAGAAGCAATTAAACAGGCAAGAAAATGCTCATCATCGGAAGATGTTCCCGTTGGTGCAGTAATTGTCAGGGAAGGGCAAATAATTGCCCGGGGATACAATCAAGTGGAAAAAAAGAATAATGCTACTTCCCACGCTGAAATGATTGCAATAGAACGTGCTATTAAAAAAGTGGGCTACAAGCATCTGCTCGATTGTGATATTTACGTTACGCTCGAACCTTGTCCGATGTGTAGTGGTGCGATTGTTCTTGCTCGTTTGCGTCGGCTTGTTTTCGGTGCATTCGACCCAAAAACTGGTGCAGCTACAAGCCTCTATAATATTACTTCGGACGAAAGACTTAACCACAGGCTTGAAGTGCTTGGCGGCATATGCGAAAAAGAATGTTCGCTAATGCTTAAAGACTTTTTTAAAAAATTGCGGGAACGAAAAAATGGATAATTCGCTTGCACCGGCTTTATATATTGTTCCTACTCCTATCGGAAACCTTGAAGATATTACTTTTCGGGCTGTGCGAATACTCAAACAATGCGACATTATTGCCTGCGAAGATACCCGAACAGCCTCGAAATTATTGAAATTGCTTAATATTGAGCCTAAATTGCTCGTTAGCTACTTCGAACATAATGAACGTGCTCGCGCAAGCGAATTAATCGACAAAATCAAAAGTGGAAAAAGTGTGGCTCTTATCAGCGAAGCTGGCACTCCGGTTATTTCCGACCCAGGCTGGGCTGTTGTGCAGGAAGCTATTGCAAGCAATATAGAAATTGTATCGCTTCCGGGTGCGTCTGCTTTTCTAACAGCAGTTGTTGCAAGTGGAATTGCCGCGGATAAATTTGCTTTTTTTGGTTTTCCGCCCCATAAAAAGGGAAGAAAAACGTTTCTTCAAAAAATTGCTGAATTGGATATTACGGCTGTAATGTATGAATCGCCGTACAGAATTCACAAATTGCTCGGTGAATTATGCGAAATAGCATCGCCAGAACGTAAAATCTGCCTTGCTCGTGAACTTACCAAAATTTACGAAGAGTATATTCGCGGCTCTATTGCGGAAGTCAAAGAAATAATTCAAAATAAAAGTAACCTTAAAGGTGAATTTGTTGTCATTTTAGAAGGGAAAAAATAGGTTTCTATATGCTTATTACATTCGAAGGAATAGATGGTTGCGGAAAAACAACCCAGATAAAGTTGCTCAAAGAATATATTGAAAGCAAGGGATTGTCTGTTGTTACTGTGCGCGAACCCGGTGGAAGCGATTTTTCTGAACAACTGCGTAAAATTCTGCTTTCTTCAAAAAATAAAGTCGGGGCTCGCTCCGAACTGATGCTTTTCGAAGCAGCCCGTGCCAATCTTGTTGATAATATCATTAAGCCAGAACTGCGTCGGGGGAAAATTGTTATTTGCGATAGATTTTTTGATTCCACTACTGCTTATCAGGCGTTCGGTCGAGGTTTGCCACTCGATTTTGTGCAAAAGCTCAATCTGTTCGCAACCGATGGGCTCACTCCAAACCTTACTGTTTATTTGTCCATTTCGCTCGAAGAATCGAAACGCAGAACATCGCGTCAGGAATTCGACAGAATTGAAAAAGCAGGCGATGAATTCTTTCTGAAAGTTATCGAAGGATACAACTATATTGCCCGTCAGGAGCCTGACCGTTTTGTTGTGATTGATGCGAGCGGCTCACGTCAGGAAACTGCCCGAAAAGTGCGCGAAGTATTCGAAAAACGTTGTTCTACTTTGTAGCTGCGAGAATATTTTTCGGCAGTTATTGTATTTCTTTCAATATTTCCAACATTTTGTTGTATGCATCTTGGCTGATTTTGCCTTGCTTGTGCAGAATTGACGCTAAAAATAGTGTCAGTTGTCTGTATTCATCGGCATACTGACTGTGATTTTTCAAATTTTCGAGATGTATTTTTATTCGTTCGGTGTCTGCACGAGCAACCGGTCCTGTGATTGGCACTTGTTTGCCTTGTTCAATTGCCGAAAAAGCATTTTCGAAAGAAGTTCGAAGTATTGGCAGAAGCACGTCCGATGGCGAAAGCGAAAGATTTTCGCACTGCAAGCGTGCAAATTCGACAACTCCTTGCAAAAAGTTCGACACCGAAACACCGATAGCGTGATAAAGAGGCTTGTTCCGCAATATTTTTTCATCGAGCAGGTGTGCCACTCCTCCAATGTCAGAAATAATCCGGCGCGCAATTTTAAAATCGTCCGCTGTGCAATCACAACCCCAGAAAATCCCATCGAAAATATTCTCGCGATACTCTCCAAATGTCTGCATTGGATGAAGCGATAATGTCTTTATTCCAAATTCGCCTAAAGGGCGAAGCACTTCTCGCGACGTTGCACCGCTAAAATGAAACGCTATTTCGCATATCTTTCTTTCTGTGGAAATTTCGAAAATGTCATTTACTATTTTTTCGAATACTCCGTCGCTTATAGCAATTGCAATAACCGACACAGGTTCTTTTGTCTGTTCAATTGCTGAATATATTTGGAAGTTGCCCGGGAAATCAATTTCTTTTGCCTGTTTGCTTGTAACAATCCATTTGAGTTGTCCACTCTGAATTAGTTTCCGGCAAATTGCATAACCAACTTTTCCTAATCCCACAACGCCATAAGTGAGCTTACTCATTTTCAACTCCGAATAGTTTTTTATATTCTTCAATTTCACGTTTGCTCGGAGCATAAGGTTTTTCTTTGATAGTTTCGCGTGATTTATTTTTCTGCTGTGGTGTATGTTCTATGAATTTCAGAAAATTTTCCGCAGTCAGCACCGAATACATCTGAGCCTTTGCGTAAGCATACACTTCAAGGTCTGAGCTTACAACAACAAGATTAGTTCTAACGGGTTCTTTATCAATTATTTGCTTGATTATTGTGTCTGCACTCTGATTGCCTGAATTAACAAGTTGAATTTTTCCTACAAGATTAATTGGTTCATCAATTCGACCGTCGCATACTAATGTGAAACGATAAGAAGGATATTTGCTCTGATAATTCTTGATTAACTCAATTAACACAGAAACAGAAGTTTGAGCATCTTTTTTGCGTGATTTGCTCAAATTAATTTTATTGATTACATTGAATGTATCTAAAATGTAATGTTTCATATTATTGCTTGCAAAATGAAAATAATGGGAATAATAAACGCAACTCCCGATAGTTTTTCCGATGGTGGAGATAACGAAAATCTATCGGTTGTATTGGAAAAAGTTGGACGTTGGCTCGAAATCGGAGTTGATATTCTCGATATTGGTGGCGAAAGCACGCGACCCGGCTCTGACCCGGTTCCGGCCGGGATTGAAATTCAGCGGACTATTCCTTTAATTCAGGCGATTAAAGAGCGTTACCCGCAAGCCTGTATTTCTATCGACACAACCAAGTTCGAAGTTGCCGAGCAGGCTATTGCAAATGGTGCAGATATGATAAACGATATTAGCGGGCTTACCTTCGAACCTCGGCTTGCAGAACTTGCCGCCAGGCACAACAAGTCGCTTTGCATTATGCATCTGCCGGCTCCACCGAAAACTATGCAACAAAGCATACATTACGATAATTTGCTTGACGACGTATATAGATTTCTCGAACGACAAATAAATTTTGCCCGGAGCAAAGGTGTTCAGGAAATTTATGCAGATGTAGGAATAGGCTTAAGCTTCGGCAAAACATTCGAGCAGAATTGGGAGTTGCTTCGCAATATTGATTATTTCCGTCGCCTTGGTGTGCCGCTATTGCTCGGCATTTCACGAAAACGCTTTATTGGAGAATTCCTGCAAATCCCCGAACCAAAGGAAAGAGATTTCGCAACTATGCTAATACACGCCTTGCTCTGGCAAAAGCAGATAGAAATCATCCGCGTCCATAATGTAGAAATGGCAGTGATGATGAGAAAAGTTGCAGAGAAATTGAACGAATATCCCTAAAATATCTCTTCGCTTTTTTTGCTTTTTTTACGAAATTTGCAAGTTATTTTTATTTACTTTATTATTGATTAGTTATGAAAAAAGAAATTAAGAAAATCTTGGTTACTGGGGCTTTGGGACAAATCGGTAGCGAACTGGTGATGGAACTTCGCCGCCGTTATGGCAATGCTAACGTCATCGCATCAGACATACGCCCAAATCCGCCCAAACATATTGCCGATAGCGGTCCATACGAAGTCGTCGATGTTACAAAAGCCGACAATATACGTCAAGCTATCATCAAATACGATATTGACACTATTTTTCATATGGCAGCTATCCTTTCGGGTGTAGGCGAGAAGGACCCACAACTTTGCTGGAACGTTAATATGAACGGCACTATGAATGTGCTTGACCTTGGCGTTAAATTTGAACTTGCTCGCATAATTGTTCCAAGCTCGATGGCTGTTTGGGGACGCGGCATCCCAAAAGAAAACGTCCCACAAGATAGTGTTCTACGTCCAACTTCGATGTATGGCGTTACAAAAGTTGCCGGCGAGCGTCTTTGCGATTACTATTTTTACCGCTATGGGCTCGATTGCCGTGGGCTTCGCTATCCCGGTATTATTTCTCACGAAACTTTGCCCGGTGGCGGTACCACAGACTACGCTGTGGAAATTTTCTACGAAGCTGTTAAAAATAAAAAATACACTTGCTTTTTGAAAGAAGACACTATGCTTCCGATGATGTATATGCCAGATTGCATCAAAGCTACTATAAATCTTGCCGAAGCTGATTTCAACAATTTAGTTCATCACAGCGATTTCAATGTTGCCGCTTTTAGCTTTACTCCCGGACAACTGGCAGACGAAATTCGTAAATTTATCCCTGATTTCGAAATTACTTATAAACCAGATTTCCGTCAAGCTATAGCAGATTCCTGGCCCTACTCGATCGATGATAGCTGCGCTCGTCGCGAATGGGGTTGGCAACCAAGCTTCGATATTTATTCAATGACTAAAGATATGATTGAAAAACTTACCGAAAAACACAAGAAAGGATTAATCTAAATGAATAAATTGGATGTTCTTGCCATTGCCCGTGAAGTGTTTGATAACGAAATTGCTGAATTGCAAAATGTGTGCCGTAATCTTGACGATGATTTTATTCGTGCCGTCGAATATATCTCAAAAGCTAACAAAATTGTTTGCTCAGGTGTTGGCAAAAGTGGTATCATAGCAAAGAAAATTGCTGCAACTTTTTCCAGTTTTGGCGTTTCGGCAATGTTTCTTCATCCGGTCGAAGCTTTGCACGGTGATATTGGTGCTGTGCAAAAAGGCGATGTAGCTATTCTTCTTTCCAAAAGTGGCAATACAGAAGAACTTATCCGCCTCGTCCCATACCTGAAAATATCTTCGGCTTATATAATTTCCATTACAGGCAATTTAAATTCCTATCTGGCAAGACATTCAGACGCTGTGCTTAACGGACAGGTTTCACGCGAAGCCTGTCCGTTCAATTTAGCTCCAACTTCAAGCACAACAGCCGCTCTGCTGCTCGGCGATGCTTTGGCTGTTGCTACTATGAAGGTGAAAGGTGTTACTATTGAAGACTTTTCCCGCTTGCACCCTCTCGGGCAAATTGGTCGTTCCGTTACTTTGCGTGTAAAAGATGTAATGCATACAGGCGACTCTCTCCCAATAATTCAAATAAACTCAACTTTCAAAGAAGCTTTGATTGAAATGTCCCGCAAACCTCTCGGTTGCGTTTGTATTTGCGATAGCCAGCAAAATCTGCTCGGAATTATTACAGACGGCGATGTCCGTCGATTGCTCAATAGATTTGACAACCTGAAAGATATTGTTGTTAGCGAAGTAATGACACCCAACCCGATTGTTATTGATGAAAACTCACTTCTGCTGAACGCTCTTGCTTTGATGGAAAACCGCCAAAGTCAAATCAATGTGCTTCCCGTTGTCGAAAACGGAAAGCTGCTCGGACTTATCCGCTTGCACGATATTGTTCGGAGCGGGCAATAAAATCTAAATAATAATTATTTTCAATATTTTTTTGTTTATTTTGTTGATAATGTATATTTGTATATACATTGTTTATACATATAAGAAAATGGAATTACATGTAATAAAATGGGGTGATAGTCTGGGAATTAGGATCCCTCAGTCTATTGCTAATCAAATAAATATTCAGGATGGCTCCAGAATTAACCTTGTTATCAAAAAAAATAAAATCGAACTTATTCCGGTAGATACAGATGTTTTCGAATTGGATAATTTAATCAGTTTGATTTCAGAAGAAAATCTTCACGATGAAGCAGAGACAGGCTACAAACAAGGTAAAGAAAAATGGTAGTTAGCGGTAATGGCATAAAAATACCGAATTAACAGAATTTGAAAAGATTTTTGTGTTTTTGCTAAGAGGAATTCAAAAAATGAGCACACATCATAAAGTAATTCTTGGTGATAGTAGACAAATGGTTGAAGTGCCAGACAATTCAGTACATTTAATAATTACTTCGCCACCTTACTGGCAATTAAAAGATTATGGTTCAGAAAAGCAAATTGGATTTCATGAAAATTATGAAAACTACATCAATAACTTAAATTTGGTGTGGAAAGAATGCTATCGAGTTCTTTGTAATGGATGTAGACTGTGCGTAAATATTGGTGACCAATTTGCCCGTTCAGTTTATTATGGCCGCTATAAAGTTATTCCTATTCGTGAAGAAATAATCAAATTCTGTGAAACAATAGGATTTGATTATATGGGTGCTATTATCTGGCAAAAAGTTACGACTTCAAATACAACAGGTGGTGGAGTTCAAATGGGTTCCTATCCTTATCCTAGAAATGGCATTTTAAAATTAGATTACGAATTCATTCTCATTTTTAAAAAATTAGGCGATAGTCCTAAACCAACGAAAGAACAAAAGGAACTTTCTAAAATGTCCGCAGAAGAATGGAATACATTTTTTGCAGGCCATTGGAATTTCCCTGGCGAAAGACAAACTAATCACATAGCAATGTTTCCTGAAGAATTACCACGCAGGTTAATTAAGATGTTTTCTTTTGTTGGAGAAACAGTTCTTGATCCCTTTGCTGGTAGTGGTACAACCTTACTTGCTTCCAAAAAGCTTAATAGAAATTCTATAGGTTATGAAATTAATCCTGAATTTATTCCAATTATTAAAGAAAAATTAGAGGCTGATCAACCAGATATACTCGAGACAAAATATGAATTTATAGAACAAAGACAACTTAATTGCAATTTTGACAACGAAATCCAAAAATTGCCCTATATCTTTAGAGACCCTCACGCACTTGACAAAAAAATAGATATAAAAAAACTACAATTTGGTTCGAAAATTGATAAAAACAGTTCTGTTAAAAGAGAAGAATTATTCACAGTAAAGGAAATTATTAGCCCAGAAAAAATCCGATTGAGTAATGATTTAATAATAAAACTTTTGGGAATAAAACAAGACCTATTAAGTAACGGTAAGGCAGTTTCTTTTTTAATTGAAAAAACAAAAGGAAAACGCGTATTCATAAAATATGATAATATAAAATATGATAATGAAAGCAATCTTCTTTGCTATTTGTATCTTGAAAATAAAACGTTCATCAACGCACACTTAATTAAAAGTGGTTTAGTAAAGGTAGATACTGAATTGGAATACAAATACAAACAAAAATTTTTAAATTATTTAGGAAAAAACAATGGCTAAAGAATGGATATTAAATTCAGCGATGAATCGTTTCCAACTCAATTTCAAAAGAAATGTTGGCTCGACTTCAGAATCCATAAGAAAATGTGCTCCTAAAAATATTGATGAATGGAGAGAATATTATTTCAAAAATGTAAAACCAAAGGAACATATTATTGAACTTGGTAAAAAACTTTATGTCAAAATAACTGAAGTAATTCAAGCAGAAGTATCTGAAATTACTGAGCAAGATTGTATTGATTATATGATACAATTAGTAATTGACCGTACCTATGAAGGATATATTACGGAAATTCAAACTATATATGGTCAATTACAAAAAATATTAAGAGTGAAAATAGAACCAGCTCCTGACGAGTGGGATAGATTGTTTAATGTTGATTTCTATATAAAAATCAATGATAAATACATAGGCTTACAGATAAAACCCGTCAATGCCGGTATTCAATTACCTGAAATATTTAAGGAATATAACTTACAGTTTGAATCTCATCAGAAATTTACAGAAGTTTTTGGTGGAAAGGTGTTTTATTTATTCTCAGAAAAAGTAGGAGAACGAAAAGAAATAAAAAATAAGGAAGTAATTGAGGAGATAAAAGCAGAAATAAAACGACTTGAAAAGAAATAACAAACCACTACCGCTAACAGCGGCTATACGCCATTAAAACGTCGCATAGCCGCAAACGATAATCAATATTGTCCGGAACGCGGCGATATTGTGTGGCTTGATTTCAATCCTCAAAGCGGACACGAACAAAAGGGCAGACGACCTGCAATTGTTATCTCACCTCAAATTTATAATTCTAAGACTGGGCTTGCTTTGTTTTGCCCTATTACAAATCAAATAAAAGGCTATCCATTCGAAGTAGTTCTACCAAACAATTTCCCTGTCAATGGTGTTATCATTTCCGACCAGATTAGAAGCCTGGACTGGAAATCAAGGAATGCCGAATTTATCGCAAAAGCAGCTAACGTTTCTCAGCTATACGCAGGCAGGGATTTTAACCACTGAACTTCCTACGAAGAACTGAACTTCAAATTTACCACTTTCCTGTCTTACGAAGCACGAACCCCCTGCTTGCGTATAGGTGATGTTATGCGGTCGGCTTTCATTTTCTCTTCTTTCTCGTTAATTTGTCAAGCAAAGTTACTAAATTTGCAGTCAAGCAATTTCAATTTT